>Ga0080007_1077080_pt1 | contig 134067 bp, 127 predicted proteins | sample OctOCTMetagenome_FD_69210 | JGI IMG/M metagenome (GOLD analysis project Ga0080007, IMG submission 69210) | Hot spring and microbial mat streamer communities from Octopus Spring Streamers, Yellowstone National Park, USA - OCT_B (SPADES... | ecosystem: Environmental > Aquatic > Thermal springs >...
CTCAAGCCCGTCCTAAACCTCGCTCCGTTGACCCAGGGACCGTGGAAGGGGTGGAAGGTGGGCTTAGGCCCTCCTCCTGGTGGACGGGCCGGAGTGCACTAACGTGCGCTTTTGCTAACCAGGACCAGATGCCCCGGGGAAAGCCCCTTGAGCCCCGCCCTGATGGCGGCGAAGGCGCTGGCCCAGAAGAGGATGGTGACCAGGGCGGCCAGGAGGGCTCTAGGCTCCATGGGGCAGGACCAGGTAGTAGAGGCCCCGATCTAAAAAGCCCCTCTCCAGGAGGGCGTTCACCTCCCGGGCCGTGACCCGGAGGACCCGGGCCTTGACCTCCTCGAGGGCCAGGTAGCGGCCGGTGTAGAGGTACTCCAGCCCCAGGTGGAAAAGCCGCCCCATGGGGGTCTCCCCGGCGAAGACCAGGCCCGTGGCCAGGGGGGTCTTGGCCTTCTCCACCTCCTCCTCCCCCACCCCTTCCCTGGCCAGGCGGGCCAGCTCCTCCTGGAGGGCCGAGAGGACCTCCCCCTTGTGGGCGGGGTCCGCCTGGACGTAGGCGTGGAAGAAGCCCGCCCGGTCCGCCTCCTCGTGGCCGAAGGAGGCCGCCTCGGCGAGGCCCCGGTCCACCAGGGCGAAGTGGAGCCTGCCCGAGCCCTCCTCCCCCAGGAGATGGGCCAGGACCTGGGCGGGAAAGCGGGCCTCCTCCCCGTAGGCGAAGCCGGGGAAAAGGCCCACCAGGTAGAGGGCCTTGGCCTTGTCGTAGGGGCGTTCCAGAAGGCCGGTGGCGGGCGCCAAAGGGGGATAGGCCCGGCCCGCCTCCCCCCGGTAGAAGCCCTCGGTGAGGCGCTCCGCCTCCTCCAGAAGCCAGCCGAAGTCCACCTTCCCCGTGGCCGCCAGGACCATGTTGCCCGCCAGGTAGCGCCGCCTATGGTAGGCGGCCATCCCCTCCCGGGTGAGGGCCCTTATGCTCTCCTCCGTGCCCAGGACGCTCTGGCCCAGGGGGTGGTCCCGGAAGAAGGCCCTCCTGGCCCAGTCGTAGGCCATGAAGCCCGGGCGGTCCTGGTAGCGGGCGATCTCCTCGAGGATCACCTGCTTCTCGGTGGCGAAGTCCTCCTCCCGCAAAGCGGGGAGCATGAGCCGGGAGAAGAGCGCAAGAAGGGGCGGGGCGAACTCGGGCAGGACCGCCCCGTAGTAGACCGTGGCCTCCTCCGAGGTGAAGGCGTTGTACTGGGCCCCCATGCGGTCAAAGGCCAGGTTGACGGAAAGGGCGTCCATGCCCTCGGGGCCCTTGAAGACCATGTGCTCCAGGAAGTGGCTCACCCCGCTCTCATGGGGGGCCTCGTCCCGGGCCCCAGTCTTCACGAAGTAGCCCAGGGCCACGCTCCTGGCCTCGGGGAGGACCTCGGCGATGACCCTGAGGCCGTTTTTCAAGACCGCTTCCCTAAACATCCTCCACCTCCCCCAAAAGCCCCACCCAGGGGTCCCGGTAGGGGTGGGCCCTTAGGAAGGCGTTGACCTCCTCCAAGGTGGTGCCCTCCACCCTGGCCTCAATCTCGGCCAGGGGGCGCACCCGGCCCAGCATGTAGAGGTCCCGGGCCATGGAGGAGGCCCTGGTCCTGATGGACTCGTCCCCCATGACCAAGGCGGTCCTGAGGCCCACCTTGGCCCGGGCGAGCTCCTCCTCCGTGACCCCTTCGGCGAGCCTTTCCATCTCCTGAAGCATGACGGCCAGCGTCTCCTTGGCCCTGTCCCTGGTGGTGCCGGCGTAGGCCATGAGGAGGCCCTGCCCCTTCACCCCCGCTGGGAAGGCGGAGACGGCGTAGACCAGGCCCCTTTTCTCCCGCACCTCGGTGAAGAGGCGGCTGCTCATCCCGCCGGAGAGGACCTCGAGGGCCAGCCTGGCCGCGTAGAAGCCCGGGTCCTCGGGGCCCACATCGGGATAGGCCAGGCCGATCTGGACCTGGGCCGTGGGCCGCCTCAGAGCGAAGCGCTCCGGCGAGGCGAGGAGGGGCGGGGGATAAAGGACCTCCTCCCCTTCCCAAAGGGCCAGGGGCTCCAGCGCCCCAAGGAGCCTCTCCCAGGAAACCCCCCCGGCCACGGCCAGGATGGCCCCCCTGGGGGTGTAGCGCCTTCGGAAGTCCTCCCTGAGGGCTTTGGGCGTGGCCCGCTTCAGGTCCTCCTCCCGGCCCAAGGGGTCGCGGCCGTGGGGGGAAAGGAAAACCCGGCGCCTGAGTTCAGAGAAGAGCTTCCTCGCGGGCTGGTCCTCCTGGGAGAGGAGGCTTTGCAGGGCCACGGAGCGCACCGCCTCAAACCCCTCCTCGGGAAGGCGGGGCCGGGTGAGGAGGAGGGCGTAGAGGCGGAAGACCTCCTCCAGGACCTCGGGCAGGAAGCTGGCGGCGAAGGCGGTGTACTCCAGGCCGGCCCCGCTCGTCCGCCTTACCCCCAAGGCGTCCAGGGCCTGGGCCAGGCCCCTGGCGTCCAGCTCCCCCGCCCCCTTCCAAAGCCAGCCCTCCAAGAGGGTGCTGGCCCCTTCCAGGCCCTCGGGGTCGCCCACGGCCCCGGCGGGGACCAAGAGCTGGAAGGCCACGCCGGGAAAGTCCCGCTCCTCCAGGGCCACGGTAAGGCCGTTGGGCCATCGCTCCACGCGGCTCACAGGCCTAAGGGTATCATGGGGAGCGTGAAGGAGGGGGAGGTCCGGGAAAGGCTCCTGAGGCCCATCCTTCGGGAGCTCCAGGACGGGGCCAGGGACCGGGTGGTGGTGGGGGGCCTCGAGAGCCTGGTCCGCAACCTGGCCCACCCCTTTCCCAAACTCCTGGACCTGTTCCAGGGCTACGGGGAGAAGGACCCCGAGGTGCGGAAGAAGGTCCTGGAGGAGGCCCTCCGCATCCTCCAAGACGGCCAGGAGAAGGCCCCACCTCCCGGGCCAAAGCCCCGGCTGAAGCCCCAGGACCCCGCCCACCTCCTGGCCCCGCCCCAAAGCCGGAAAAAGCTCTCCGAGCTGGGCCTTCACACCGTGCGGGACGTCCTCCACTACTACCCCCGCCGCTACGAGGACCGCCGGGCCCTCCCCGGCGTGCGCTACCTGGAGGACGGCCAGAAGGCCACCCTCTCGGTCAAGGTCCTAGCCAAGGAGGTGGTGAGGACCCCCAAGAAGGGGATGCAGCTGGTCCAGGTCAAGGCCATGGACGCCTGGGGGTGGCGGCTTACCCTGGTCTGGTTCAACCAGCCCTGGGTCCTCTCCCAGATAGAGGAGGGGGCCACGCTGATCGTCACCGGCCGGGTGCAGCGTAGGAACGGGGTCCAGCTTCTGGTGGAGCACTTTGAGGACGAGGGCACGGAGTCCCTCTCCACCGGGCGCATCGTCCCCATCTACCCCGCCAAGGAGGGGGTGGGGCAGGCCTTTTTGCGCCGCACCGTCCACCGGGCCCTGGAGATGGCCCTGCCCCTCCCCGACCCCGTGGAGCCCTACCGGGAGGGCCTGGCCCTCATGCCCTATTCCCAGGCCCTCAGGGCCATCCACTTCCCCGAGGACGAGGAGGCCCTCAAGAAGGCCCTTCTCCGCCTGAAGTTTGACGAGTACCTCCTCCTGGAGCTCAAGGCCCTCCTGGACGCCGGGGGGGTGGTCCTGGGGCGGGCCTTCCGGGTGGAGGAGGCCTGGGTGGAGGCCTTTAAAAAGGCCCTCCCCTTCCCCCTCACCCGGGCCCAGGAGCGGGTCATGGCCGAGATCGCCAAGGACATGCAAAGCCCCCGCCAGATGGCCCGCCTCCTCCAGGGGGACGTGGGCTCGGGGAAGACGGTGGTGGCGGCCTTCGCCCTCTATTTGGCCGCCATGAACGGGGCCCAGGGCGCCCTCATGGCCCCCACGGAGATCCTGGCCCGGCAGCACCTCCAGAACCTCACCCGCTACCTCTTCCCCCTGGGGGTGAGGGTGGAGCTCCTTCTGGGCTCCATGTCCTCCCGGGAAAAGGAGGCCGCCCTGGCCCGCCTCCGCTCCGGCGAGGCCCAGGTGGCCGTGGGCACCCACGCCCTCATCCAGGAGGGGGTGGAGTTCCAAGACCTGGGCCTGGCCGTGGTGGACGAGGAGCACCGCTTTGGGGTCCTGCAGCGGCGGGCCCTCCTCAAGATGGCCAAGACCCCGCCCGACGTCCTGGTCATGTCCGCCACGCCCATCCCCCGCTCCCTGGCCCTTACCCTCTACGGGGACCTGGAGGTGAGCGTCCTGGACGAGATGCCCCCGGGCCGCGCCCCGGTGAAGACCAAGGTCCTCCCCCACCGCCTCCGCCTCCAGGCCTACGCCTTCGCCCGGGAGGAGGTCAAAAAGGGGCACCAGGTCTTCGTGGTGGCCCCGGCCATTGAGGAGTCCGAGCTGGACCTGAAGGCGGCCACCCTCCTCTACGAGGAGCTCCAAGGCCTCCTCCCCGAGGCCAGGATCGCCCTCCTCCACGGGAAGATGCCCGCCCGGGAGAAGGAGGCGGTCATGGAGGCCTTCCGCCAGGGGGCCTACGACCTTTTGGTCTCCACCACGGTCATTGAGGTGGGGGTGGACATCCCCCGGGCCACCCTGATCATCGTGGAAAACGCCGAGCGCTTCGGCCTGGCCCAGCTTCACCAGCTGAGGGGCCGGGTGGGGCGGGGAGGGCTTCCCGGCTACGCCATCTTCCTGGCGGGGGAGGCGGGCCAGAAGGCCATGAAAAGGCTAAAGGTCCTCGAGGCCTCCACCGACGGCTTCTACATCGCCGAGATGGACCTGAAGCTCCGGGGCCCCGGGGAGCTCAGGGGCACCCGGCAGTCGGGCTACCCGGAGCTTAAACTTGGCGACCTGGCGGAGGACACCGAGGTCATAGAGCGGGCGCGGGCCCTAGCCAAGGCCATCGTGGAGGAGGACCCGGACCTCTCCCTCCCCAAGCACCAGGCCCTCAAGGAGGAGCTGAGGGCCCAGGCGGAGCGGATCAGCTTCCGGGAGGTCATCTAGCCCCCATGGCCCTCGAGGCCCTCCCCCACCCCCTCCTCCCCGCCTTCTTCTCCCCGGGCGGGGCTTTGCGGGCCAACGCCCTCCAGGCCTACCTCCTCTCCCTCACCCCCGCCTACGCCCCCTACGCCCCCCTTCCCGTGGTGCGGCTTTTCGTCCTCTCGGAAAAGGACTGGCGGGCGAGGCTCCCCCACCCTTACGGCCTCCCCTTCCAGCACACGGGGCCGGAGGGCCTCATCCTCTACGCCCCCCTCACCTACCCGGAGAGGCTCCTCCACCGCCTCCGGGAGGTCCTCCTGCCCTTGGGCCCGCCCCCCGGGGAGATCCCGGCCTTTTTGGACCTGAACCTGGGGCACGAGTACGCCCACGCCCTGCAGGTGGCCTGGAGGCTCCGCACCGGGGCCAGGTGGCTGGACGAGTTTTTGGCCAACTACCTCTTCCTCCTGGGGCTAAAGGAAAAGCGCCCCGAGCTGGCCCAGGAACTCCTCCTCTTTAGCGAATACCTGGCCCGCCTGAACCCCGAGAAAAAGAGCCTCTCCCTCTACGAACGAAGAAGGGGCAACCTGGAAAGCGCCCTCTGGTTCCAGGCCCACTTCACCCTGAAGGCCCGGGAGATCCTGGAAAAGGACGGGGACCGCCTCCTAAAAAGCCTTTTGGCGGAGGCCCCCCTGGACCGCAGGAAGGGCCACCGCCTCCTTCTCGCCCTCTACCCGGACCTGAAGGCCTGGTTCGCCGCCTTCGGCCTCAGGGGCGCACCCTAGGGGCCACCTTCCCCTCGGCCAAGGCCTTCAGCCAGTCCAGAAAGCGCAGGTGGCGGCGTCCCAGCAGGCCCCGCCACCCTGGAAGTCCAGGACCACCTTCTTGGGGTCCCCGGGGCTCACGTAGAAGCGGTAGGGGGAGCCGTCCGAGCACACCCCACCCGGCACCTGGTCAGTAAAAGTGCACATTAGTGCACCCCGGCCCCCCACCAGGATGAGGACCTGAGCCTATCTTCCACCCCTTCCACGATCCGTGCAGGATGGGCTTGAGGGGAGAAAGGTCCCTGGGCACCTCAAGCCCGAGAAGGGGAAGGAAAAGGCCTACCCTCAGGACCCGCCAGGGATGGGCGCCGGAGGGGTTCCTTCCGCTGGTAGACCCCTTCCGGCTCCCCGGCGAGCCCTGAAGGCTTGAGACGAGAGTGAGGGCGGCCTTGGTCTTCCCAATGTCCCGGGAAAGCTTCCGCCTGAGGTGGGGGTTCTTCTCCGCCTCCCTGAGCTTTTGGAGTTCCTGAAGGCGGGTTTGGTAGAACCCCTCGGTGTACGCGAAGAAGCTTTCGTTCTTGAGGAGCGCCTCGTACCTCTTGGGAAGCTTCTCCTCAAAGCCCAAGGCTCTACGGCCGATGACGTAAGCGGCGGCCACGTCCTTGGAGAGGCGAAGCTGCGGGGCGTACTTGAGCATCCCGATGGTGGAGGTGTCCTGGGGGTTCACCTCCAGGACCTCCACGCCCCGCTTTCGGGCGAGGGAGTGAATCTTCTCCAAGAGGGACCGGTAGGCGAAGCGGTGCTGGTTGCGGCGGAAGTGTCTACCATGGCCGTCTCCTCTCCGGGATTTACGAAGATACTTGAGCTTTTCCGTGGCGATGGCGACCCCGTGTTCCTCGGCCAGGGCCACCAACTGGTGGGCGACCTTCCAGAGCGCGAGCTCCTTGGCTCCCTTGTTGGGGGCGGAGTCCACTTCTGCTAGCGAAAGGACCAGGTAGCGAGTGAGGTTCCCGTCAGGAGAGACCACCGCCAGAGCCAGGTGATAAGGGTCGGCGTTGACGTCTATCCCCAGGACCCCGTTAGCCCTGGTGTGGACAGGAGGGGGAAGCGCCTCGCTCCAGGTGAAGTGGGCGTAGACCTTGCCGTCCTCCAGCCGGAGGGTCACGTTGTAGGGCAGGGAGGCGTAGACCCTCTCGCGCAGGGCGTTCAGCTGAGGGTGGGCTGTCTGGACCAGGGCCTGGACGTGGCCGCCGTTCCCCAGGTTGACCCGGAGCCAGAGGGCATCCCCTTGGGGTTCCAGGCGCAGGTTGGCGTTGCCCTTCTTGGCAGCGTCCCCCCGGGAGTAGAGGAGGCCCTGCCTCCTTTCCTTCCACTCCCGCTTCAGGGCCAGAAGGGCTTTTCCTGAGAGGTGCTTCCGCTTCAGCCCCTCGAAGAGCTTTCTCCCGCCGAAGACTACTTTTTGGGGGTCTTGACCCAGCTCTTTAGCCGAGTCCAGTATGGCCTGGGCCTTCTCTATCGCCCCGTCGGCGTATCGGGTGTTGAGGCCGAAGAGGGTACAGAGGGGGCCGTTCTCCCTCTTGAGCTCTTCACGGGATTTCCCTTCCAGGAGGCGCCGGTAGGCGAACCTCGTGGCGCTGGAGAAGCGGCGCATGAGGTCTAAGACGGCCTGCTTGTCTTCCTCCTTGAAGACCAGGCGGGCGTGGACGCCCTGGAAGACCTTGGAAGGCTCGGCCTTGGGCATTCCTGGGTTCATTTTACTCCACCTTTGCCTCTTTCGCCGCCCTCCGTGAAGTCTTGCGCTTTTGGATGAACTGGGAGCGAAAGGGAAAAAGTGTGCGGATTTGTGGGCTATTTTTCAGCTGTTTGCGCCTCCTGGGAAGCTTCCCTTTTTGGGCCTGAAGGTGGGGCACTTTACGGACCCAAAGGCCCTCACCGGGTGCACGATCCTCCTCCTGGAGGAGGGGGCCGTCGGGGCGGTGGACGTGCGGGGGGCGGCCCCGGGGACCCGGGAGACGGACCTCCTCTCCCCCGAGAACACCGTGGAAAGGGTCCAGGCCCTTCTCCTCACCGGGGGAAGCGCCTTCGGCCTGGGGGCGGCGGAGGGAGTGGTGCGCTACCTGAGGGAGCGGGGCCTGGGCTTTCCCACCCCGGCCGGGCCGGTCCCCATCGTCCCCGCCGCCGTCCTTTACGACCTGGGCCGGGGAGGGGCCTTCCGCCCTCCAGACCCGGAGGCCGGCTACCTGGCGGCAGAGGCCGCCCGGGAGGAGGTGGCCGAGGGGAGCGTGGGGGCGGGGACCGGGGCCTTGGCGGGCGGGGTCAAGGGAGGGGTGGGGGCGGCGAGCTACCGCCTGGAGGAGGGGTACGCCGTCTACGCCCTGGTGGCCGTCAACAGCCTGGGCCGCCCCTTCGACCCCCGGACAGGAAGGCTCTACGCCGAGGCCTTCCTCACCGAGGAGGAGAGGGCCCTCCTCCCCGACCTCACCCGCTACCGGGGGGAAGAGGAGGCCTACCGCTACCCCTTCCTCCCGGGGCAGAGCACCACCCTGGGGGCGGTGGTCACCGACGCCCCCCTCACCAAGGCCCAGGCCAGGCGCCTGGCCATCATGGCCCAGGACGGGATCGCCCGGGCCATCCGCCCCGCCCACACCCCCCTGGACGGGGACCTGGTCTTCGCCCTGGCCCTGGGGGAGGGCAGGGGGGTGGACCCTTACCTCCTCCTCCGCCTCGGGGCCTACGCCGCCGACGCCCTCGCGCGGGCCATCGCCCGGGTGGTGCTGTTGGCGGAGGGCCTGGGCCTGCCCACCTACCGGGAGCTAGCGGCCGGGGAAGGGGCTTAGGGTGACCTCCACCTGGAAGACCTGGCCCCCCCGGCGCACGGTGAGGGCGATCCGGTCCCCCACCTGGTGGCGGCGCACCTCGCGGAGGAGGTCCTCAAAGGAGTTCACCGGCACTCCCGCCACCTCCAGGATCACGTCGGGCACGCCTCCCGCCTCGAGGCCCCTAAGCCCCGCCCGGTGGGCCGCCCCGCCCGGCACCACCTCCCCCACCAGGACCCCGCCCGGCGGGAGGCCCAGCTCCCGGGCGAGCTCGGGGGTCAAGGCCCGGGGGCCCCGGAGGCCCAGGTAGGGCCAGTAGCGCCTCTCGCCCCGCTCCAGGGCCACAAGGACCTCGCCCCGGCCGAAGAGGGGGGTGAAGTAGCTGCGGAAGCCCGCCTCCGTCTGGCCGATGGCCACGGCCACCCCCAGGACCTTCCCCCGGGCGTCCAACACCGGCCCCCCGGAGTCCCCCGGGGCGAGGGGGAGGGAGGTCTCCACCAGGCCCTGGGGGAGGAAGGCAGAGGGGCTGGCCTCGAGGCGGGTCACCCGGCCGTAGCGGGGAGCGATGAACTGGCCCCGGCCGTTGCCGATGTGGAGCACCGCCTCGCCCGCCTGAGGCCGCCTCTCGGTCTCCGGGGGAAGGGGCGGGGCGGGCGGGGTGGCCTCCGTGGCCAGGACCGCCAGGTCCAGGGGCTCGGCGAAGCCCAGGAGGCGGGCCTGGGCCCGGGTGCGGTCCGCCAGGAGGAGGGTGAAGGGTCCCCCCTCGGCCACCACGTGGTAGGCGGTGAGGACCAGGCCTGGGGCGTAGAAGAAGCCCGTGCCCTGCGTTCCCCCGGGGCCCTCTACCCCCAAGACGGCGGGGTGGGCTTTGGTGTAGACCTCCTGCAGGGTTTCCGGGCCCGCCTGGACGGGCTCGGTCCAGAGGACCGGGGGTCCTTTGGTGAGGAGGAGGTTCAGGGCGAGGAGAAAGAGCAGAAGGAGGAGGCCGCCCAGCTTCCGCATGCCCTCATTCTGGCCCCAGGTTCTGGAAAGAGGGTGGCCCCGGGCACCTTCGGGACCTAAGGGCCCTCTTCCTCCACCGGGCGCAGGAAGGTCGCCACCACCTGGGGGTCAAACTGCCGGCCCGCCTGCTCGTGGAGGAGCTCCTGGGGGCTCACGTTCACGTTGGGAGGACTTTTGGCAAGGGGCGTTTAGGCCAAGACAGAAAGCCCCCGGGCCTTGGCCTGGTACATGCGGGTGTCGGCGGCGGATAGGAGCTCGTCCGTGGTCGTCCCGTCCTCGGGATAGGTGGCGAGGCCGATGTTGACCCCCAGGCAGAGGCCTTCCAGGCAGATGTCCTCAATGGCCCGGGCGTAGCGGAAGGCGGCCCTTACGGCCCCCTCCTTGCCCGTGTGGGGGAAGAGGGCGGCGAACTCGTCCCCGCCCCAGCGGAAAATCCGGTCCCCGTTGCGCCGCTCCTTGGAAAGGGCCTGGGCCACGCGGACGAGGGCCAGGTCCCCGGCAGCGTGGCCTAGCCGGTCGTTGATGGCCTTGAACCCCTTCAGGTCCAAGACGGCCAGGGAGAGGGGGTAGCCGTAGCGCTCGGCCCGCTTCAGCTCCTCCAAAAAGAGCCGTTCAAAGGCCCGGCGGTTGGGGAGGCCCGTGAGGGGATCGGTGAGGGCGGCCTCCTCTAGAAGCCTCCGGGTCCTGGCCTCGTGGAGGAGGGCGGCCAGGGGGGTGGCGAAGAAGCGGGCGGCCTCGAGGCTGTCCTCGCCAAAGGCCCGGGGGTCGTGGAGGTTGTCCAGGTTCAGGTAGGCCAGCACCTGGCCCTGATAGGGGATGGGGAGGCAGAGGTTGGCCTGGATCTCCGTGGCCCTGCCCGCGCGGTCCATGACCTCCGGGGGGGTGGTCTTGTGGCTGATCTCGGCGGTGGGGCGGGCCTCGGCGCTGAGGATCCGGGGCTCGCCCCTCAGGGCCTCCTCCTCTCCCAGGCCGTACCAGAGGAGCTGGTCCTCCGGCCGGAAGGCCACCCCCTTAAGCCCTTCTAGGTCGTACCCCACCGCTGCCCGGAAGCGGTAGACCCCCTCCTCCAGCACGAGGAGGCTCCCCGCCTCCGCCCCCGGCACCTGCCGGACGGCTTCCTCCAGGACCTCCTGGTAAAGGGCCTCCAGGGGCCTTTGCAAAAGCTCCTGGAAGAGGCGGTTCACCGCCTGGTGCCGCACCTTCTCGGCCAGGCGTTCCAGGGCCAGGGCCAGGGTGCGGCTACAAAGGAGGAGGCCCTCCACCTCGGCCCTGCGCCAGGGCCGGGCCTCCGGCGCGCCCAGGACCAGGACCCGGCGGCTCCTGGGGCTTCCCGGGGAGGGCAGGGGGAGGGCGGCGAGGGTGCGCCAGCCCAGGGCCTGGAGGGCGGGAACCCCCTGGCTTTCCTCGGCGTAGCGGGCGGTAAAGAGGGGGCTTCCCGTCTCGTACACCCGCCAGGCCAGGCCCACGCCGTAGGGGAGACCCTGCTCTAAGACCCGCTTCAGGCTCTCCTCTTGCACCCCGAAGTGGGCCAGGGCCGCCATCCTGCCCCCCCGGGCCTCCCAGAGGGCCCCGGCCTGGAGGCCCAAGGCGGGCACCAGGAAGGCCAGGGCCCCCCCCGCCGCCTCTTCCTTGGTCCCGGCGTTTTGGAGCCTTTCGGAAAGCCCAGAAAGGAGGGTCCTCTGCTCCAGGTCCGCCAGGCGGTCCAGGTGGAGGCCCACCGCCTGGGCGAAGCGGGTGAGGCCCTCCACCTCCTCGGGGAGGAAGGGCTTTGGGCGTTCCAGGTTCAGCACCGCCACCACCTCGCCCCTTTCCCAAAGGGGTAGGGCCAGCTCGGCCAGGGTGGGGATGGAGGGGTCCGGGATGTAGCCGGGCTCCCGCCGCACATCGGGGATGTAGAGGGGCTTGCCCTCTCGGAAGGCCCGGCCCACCACGCCACTATCCGGGATCCAGGCCAGGCTCATGGGCGGGTGGGCGGCCAGGAGGCGGAAGCCGCCCGGAAGGGGGAGCCAGACCCCGACATGCCCCCCTTCGCCCAGGGCGGCCAGCCGCTCGGGGAGGCTTTGCAGCAGGCCCTCTCGGTCCTCCGCCTGAAGGAGGGCCTCGAGGGCCTCGGTGATCAGGCGCTGGCTCCTGGCGAGGGCTTTGGCGCGGCGGTGGGCCCGCCTGAGGCTTTCCCCCACCCCGTGGGCCAGCAGGGCGGAGAGGAGGAGGAGGGCCAGGGCCACCAGGTCAAAGCCGGGGAAGAGGAGGAGGACCAGGGTGGAGAGGAGGGCGGCCAGAAGCCCCCAGGGGAGGCCGTAGGCGCTGGCCACCACGGCCACGGCGATCATGAACCAGGGGAGGATGTAGGGGTCGCCGTAGCCCAAAAAGCCCGCCAAAAGCCCCACCAGGAAGGAGGCCAGGGCTATGGCAGGATAGGGCAGGGCCATGTTTGGCCCATGCTAACCCGAACCCTCTGGGGGCGCTAGGGGGTAGGGGCCAGGGCCAGGTGGGCCAGGGCGCGGTCCGCCGCCCTCCTGCCGGAGCGCACCACCTCGGGAAGGCCCACGCCCTCCAGGTAGTTCCCCGCCAGGAAGAGCCCGGGGGCCTTGAGGAGGGCCATCTCCAGGCGGCCAAGCCGCTCCAGGTGCCCCACCCGGTAGCTGGGCATCCCCTCGGGGAAGCGAAAGACGAAGGCGTGGCTCGGGCGCACCTCCTTCCTGAGGAAGCGGCGGAGGTCCTCCAGGGCGATTTTGGCCAGTTCGGCCTCGGAAAGCCCCGCTGCTTCGCCCGAGAGGTAGGCCCGGACCAGGCTATGGCCCTCGAGGGCCCGGCCCTCCCACTTCTGGTGGGTCCAGGTGAAGCCCCGTACCCGGAACCCCTCCCCCTGGGCGATGAGGAGGCCGTGCCCCACCACGGGAAGGGGCTCCGGGAAGGCCAGGCTCACCGTGGCCGCCGGGATGTGGGGGATGCCCTTTAGGAGGGCGGTGGCCTCGGGCAGGAAGGGCCTCAGGAGCCCGGCCGCCTGGGGGGCGGGGGTGGCCAGGACGAGGGCCTCGGCCTCCAGGACTCCCTTTGGCGTGTGGACCCGGTAGCGGCTTCCCCAGGGCTCCACCCCCAGGACCGGGGTGCCCGTGAAGACCCTTTCCGAAAGGGCCTCGGCCATCTTTCGGGTGAGGGCGGAAAGCCCCTCCCGGAAGGAGAAGAAGAGGCTACCCCCTTCCCGGCTTCCCCGGCCCCTTCTCTCCCGCATGGCCCCCAGGATCAGGCTCCGATGCCGCCTTTCCAGCTCCAGAAGCTGGGGGAAGGCGGCTTTCATGGAAAGCTCGTCGGGCTCGCCCCCGTAAATCCCCCCCGCCAGGGGGGCCACCAGGGCGGCGAAGACCTCGGGGCCCAGGCGGCGCTCCACGAACTCCCTCAGGCTTTCGTCCTCCTTCCCTCCCCGGGGGAGGAAGAGGTCGTAGAGGGCGCGGAGCTTTCCCGAAAAGGAGAGGAGGGAGGTCCTGGCTAGGCCCCTCAGGTCCCCGGGCACCACCTGCATGAGGCCCTCGGGCAGGGGGTGGGGCCGCCCCCCTTTCAGGATCAGGGCCGAGGGCTTTTGGGGTATGGTCCCGATGGGCTCCAGGCCGAAGGCCTGGGCCAGCTCCAGGACCTCCTTTTTGTAGCGGACGCTGGCGTCGGGCCCGCCCTCCACCAGAAACCCCCCCTGCCTCAGGGTGCGCACCTTGCCCCCCAGGCGGGGCCTCGCCTCCAGGAGGAGGAAGTCGGCCCCGGCCTCCTTCAGGGCCAGGCCGGCGGCGAGCCCCGCCCACCCCCCGCCGATCACGAGGACCTGAGCCACGCCGCCTCCACCAGGTCCTTGAGGACCTCTATATAGTCCAGGTCGGCGTTGAGGCTCCGGGCCCTTAGGAGCCTCAGGCCCACCGCCTCCGCCGTGGCTTGGGCCTCAAGGTCCAGGTCGTAGAAGACCTCCAAGTGGTCGGCGGGGAAGCCCACCGCCTGGACCACGACCTCGGCAAAGCCCTCCTCGCCAAGCCGCCTTAAGAGTTCGTTGATGTCCGGGCCTAGCCAGGGCTCGGGGGTGCGCCCCGCCGACTGGTAGGCCACGAAATACCGGGGGAGGGAAAGCCTTTTGGCGATGAGCTCCGCCGTCCTCTCCACCTGCCTGGGGTAGGGGTCCCCCCGCTCAACGGCGGCCACGGGGATAGAGTGGGCGGTGAAGACGTAGGCGGCCCGCCTGGGGTCCTTGAGCCGCCAGATGGCCTCCTCCAGCCGCCTGGCGTAGGCGGCGATCAGGCCGGGGTGGGCCTCGTAGCTTTCCACCCAGAGGAACTCTATGGGCTCGGGCAGGGACTTGAGGGCGGCCTCCACCTTTTCCTGGTACTCGGCCACGCTCCTTAGGGAGTAGTGGGGGGCGGCCACTAGGGCCACCGCCCGCCGCACCCCGTCCTCGTGCATGGCGGCCACCGCCTCGCCGATGGAGGGAAGCCAGTGCTTGGTGCCCACGTAGACCCGGGCCGGGCCGTGGGGCGCCCGGGGGCCGAAGGGGCTTTGCAGGCGCTTGGGGTAGAGAGGGGCCTCGAGGTTCAGAAGAGCCTGGAGGCGCATGGCCTGGACCAGGGTGATCTCGTTCAAGGGGCTTTTGCCGATGGCCTCGTAGCGCTCTGCGAGCTCTTTTAAGAGCTCCTCCGTGGGGCGCCGGCCCCGGCGGATATCCGTGTAGTAGGGGGCGATCTCCTCCGGGGTGTAAGGGGTGCCGTAGGCCATAAGGAGCACGTTCACGCCGCTACCTCCTTCACGAGTTCTACCACGTAGGCCACGTGGTCGTGGGGGGTCTTGGGCAGGATGCCGTGGCCCAGGTTGAAGATGTGGCCTGCTCGGCCGGCGTTTTCCTCCAGGATGCGGCCTACCTCCCGCCGGATGACCTCCTTGGGGGCGAAGAGGACGGCGGGGTCCAGGTTGCCCTGGACCGGCGTATTCCCCAACACGTCCCGGGCCCAGGGGAGGGGGGTGTGGTGGTCCAGGCCCATCACGTCCCCCCCCGCCTCCCGCATCTCCTGGAGGAGGCCCATGGTGCCCACGCCGAAATGGATGACCGGGACCCCAAGGGGCCTTAGGGCCTGGAAGAGCCTTTTCATGTGGGGCTTCACGTAGCGGCGGTAGTCGGCCGGCCCAAGGGCCCCCACCCAGGAGTCAAAGACCTGGAGGAGGTCGGCCCCCGCCCGGGCCTGGGCCTCCAGGTAGCGGGCCATGGCCTCGGTGAGCTTTTCCATGAGGCGGTGCCAGAGGGCCTCCTCCCGGTACATGAAGGCCTTCACCTGGAGGAAGTGGCGGCTTGGCCCCCCCTCCACCAGGTAGCTGGCCAGGGTGAAGGGGGCCCCGGCGAAGCCGATGAGGGGGACCTTGAGCTCCTTCTTCAAGAGGCGGATGGCCTCCAGGACGAAGGGCACGGCCTCCTCGGGCACCAGGGGCCTCAGGGCCTCCACCCCCTCCCTGTCCCGGATGGGCTTGTGGATGACGGGCCCCTTCCCCTCCACCAGGTCCAGGGCCACGCCCATGCCGTAAAGGGGGGTGGTGATGTCGGCGAAGAGGATGGCGGCGTCCACCCCGAGTTCCCTCACGGGCAGAAGGGTCACCTCCGCCGCCACCTCGGGGTTCTTCACGATCTCGGGCAGGGTGTAGCGCTTCCGGATCTCTTGGTAGCTTTTCTGGTAGCGGCCCGCCTGGCGCATGAACCAGACGGGGGGCCTGGGGGTGGGCTCGCCCCGGGCCGCCCGCAGGATGAGGTCGTTCACGCCCTCCATGCTAGCAGCTCCAGGGAGGCCGGGGGGGAGCTTGGCTGCCAGCCTAAGGGCACCTACGTCCCCGCCTTTGAGAAGGCCCTCCTCCTCCTGAAGCCCGGCCAGGTGTCGGCCCCGGTCCAGACCGAGTACGGCTTCCACCTGATTCTTTTGGAAAAGGCCCTCCCCCCGGGCCGCTACCCCCTGGGGGAGGCCCTTCCCAACCTGGAGGAGGTCCTGAAGGCCAAAGCCTGGGAAAAGCTGGCCAAGGCCCTCATCCGCGGCGTACCCATCCGGCTCTTTCCCGGGTAGTGTCGCGTATTTTGTGGGTTAAGCATGGAGGGCGGAATGGACCGAGAGGAGCTCAAGAGGTTGACCAAGGAGGAGAAGGGCCGGCGCATCCGGGAAGGGGTCAAGGCCGTCATCGAGCAGGTGTTGGAAGAAGAGATGACCGAGCACCTGGCCGCGGGTTACGAGGGCACCCCAAGCCGCCGCGGGGAGCGGAACGGCTACTACACCCGGGACCTCATCACGCCGGCGGGCAGGATCGCCCAGCTCCGGGTACCCCGGGACCGGGAGGGGACTTTCCTGACCGAGGTCTTTGCGCGGTACAAGCGGATGACCGGGGAGGTGGCGGTTCATTTGGGGTAGGGGCCCCAAAGTGGAAGCGGTGCTGGAGATGTACCCCCAAGGGGTCTCCATCCGCAAGGTAGCGGCCATCACGGAGGGCCTGTCCCGGGTGCGCATCGGTAAGGACGCGGTCTCCAGGGTAGCCCAGCGCCTGGAGGAGGAGCTCTCCGCCTGGCGGGGCCGGCCTTTGGAGCTGGCCTACCCCTACCTCTACCTGGACGCGGCCTACTTCGGGGTGAACTGGGGCGGGCGGGTGGTGGACCTGGCCCTTCTGGTGGCGGTGGGGGTGAACAAAGAAGGCTACCGGGAAGTGCTAGTGGTGGAACTGGCGGGCGGGGAGCGGAAGGAGGCCTGGAGGAACCTCCTGAAGGGCCTGGTGGAGCGGGGGCTTCGGGGGGTGAGGCTGGTCATTTCCGACGACCACCCTTCCATCCGCCAAGCGGTGATGGCGGAGCTTCCTGGGGCCAGCTGGCAGCGGTGCGTGGTGCACTTTATGCGGAACGTTTTGGCCCACGTGCCGCAGTCGGAGCGGGGTGTGGTGGCCGAGGAGCTCCAGCTGTTTGCACCTCCTCCTCCTTCCGCCTGGGGTCCTAGGGCCAGGGCCTCTCCCAGGGGGCGGGGTTGGCGGAGGGCTGGAGGAGGACCTCGGCCCCTAGGGCGTCCGGGCGGGAGAGGTGCTTTTCGTAAAACTCGTCCAGGCAGATCAGGATGCCCACCCGCCCGGCCCGGGTCTCCACCGGGTGGGGGCCGAACCGCCCCCTTAGGAGCCAGCGCTCGGGGGGCGTGCGCTCCATCTTGGGCACCTGGGCCAAAAGCCGGCCCTCGGGGTTAAAGAAGAGGGCCAGGTTTTGGAAGAGGGGGGTGCGGGCGAAGCGCCCCCGGGCAAGCTCCTCCTCGTAAGGGGGGGCGAGGAGGCTTCCCGAGAGGAGGTAGGCGCTAAAGGCCCTGGCGGCCTCGGCCATGATCCGGTGAAAGACCCCGTAGGCCTTTTGGGCCCGCCGCCAGGGAAGGAGGGGGTCTTTGAGGAGGTCCTTGAAGCCCACCTCCCCCTCGAGGTGGAGGAGGAGGGGAAGGCCAAAAAGCTCGGGGAACGCAGCGAGCCTGGGGGAGGGGGTGCCCTCCAGGGGCTTCAGGAGGGCAAAGACCCGTTCTCGGAAGGCCTCTTCGCTTTTATAGGCCTCCGGGAACACCTCCGCCTGCACCGCCAGGTAGGTGCGGAAGGGCACGCCCTATAGTACCCCACTGCGGCGAAAGCCCCAGAAAATCTGCCGGGGCCCCCATGGGGTGGTCTTAGAGGTTCTGGGCCACGATGTAGACCCCCATGACCACCAGGAAGAGGGCGAAGCCCCGCTTCAGGGCCTCGTGGGGAAGCCTGACGGCCACCCTTCCCCCCAGCAGGCTCCCCAGGGCGCCCACCAGGAGGAAAAGCCCGGCGACGGTGAAGTTCACGGAAAGCCCCTGGGCGGGGAGGAGGTGGAGGTACTTGTAAAAGCCGGCGAAGGACTTGAGGGCGATGATGAGGAGGCTGGTGCCCACGGCCAGGTGCATGGGAAGCCCGCCCAGGAGGACCAAGGCGGGCACGATCAGAAAGCCCCCGCCCACGCCCACGAAGCCGGTGAGGGCCCCCACCGCTGTGCCCTCGAGGACGATCTTCCGGGCCTGCCGCTTCTGGGTGGGGCGCAGGGGGGTGGGCCGGGCCATGAAGTAGGCGGCGAGGATCATGACCAGGGCGAAGGTGAGGAGCTGGACCTGCCCGGAGACGAACTGGGAGAGCCAGGCCCCTAGGTAGGTGCCCGCCATCCCGGGAAGCCCGAAGAGGAGGACGTTCCGCCAGTCCAATAGGCCCCTTAAGGCGTAAGGGATGGCCCCCAAGAGGGCGATGCCCCCCACGATCAGGAGGCTTTCGGCGATGGCCTGCTTAGGGTGCTCCCCCAGGAGGTAGACCAGGACGGGGACGGTGAGGATGGACCCCCCCGAGCCCAGAAGGCCCAGGGAAAGCCCGATGAGGAGGGCGCCGAGAAGGGCTAGGGTCATCGCTCCACCGGGAGGCCCGAGGCCATCCAGGCGTAGGTGCCCCCCTCCAGGTTGTAGACCTTTTCCCCGGGGAAGCCCTGCTGGACCAGGAAGTCGGCGGCCACCCCCGAGCGGCTCCCCGAGTTGCAGACCAGGAGGATGGGGCGGTCCTGGGGGAGCTCGGCAAGCCTTGTGGGCAGGGTGGAGAGGGGGATGTTGACCGCCCCCGGCAGGTGGCCTTCGGCGTACTCCCAGGGCTCCCGCACGTCCACCACCAGGGCCTCTTCCAGGAGGGCCTGGGCCTCGTGGGGCCCCACCTCCTGGAAGGGGGTGGCGGCGTAGCCCACCTCCACCGGGGTGGTGTCCACAGGGAGGCCTAAGCGGTGCCAGCGGACGATGCCCCCATCCAGGTTCAGCACCTGGTCGTAGCCCAGCGAGGCCAGCCAGGCCGCCGCCTGCCAGGAGCGGTTTCCCGTGCGGCAGTAGAGGACCACGGGCCGGTCCTGGGGGATCTCCCCGTAGCGGGCCATGAACTCGGAGAGGGGGAGGAGGCTGGCCCCGGGGATCCGGGCCTGGGCGTACTCCTCCACCTCCCGGACGTCAATGAAGGGCACGCCCTCCTCGTGGAGGCGCCCGGCCTCCTCGGGGGCGATGTTTTTGACCTGGGTCTCGTACATGGCCTAGGCCTCCACCAGCTCCTCGCCCTTCACCACCGGGTAGCCGGCCTCCATCCAGGCCTTGATGCCCCCCGTCAGGTTCAGGGCGTTCGTAAAGCCGTGGGCGAGAAGGGCGGAGATGGCGGTGCTAGAGCGGTCCCCGCCCACGCAGTGGACGACGATGGGCCGGTCCTTGGGCAGGCGGTCCAGGTGGGCCAGCACCCGCCCGGCGTGGATGTTGAGGGCCCCGGGGATGTGCCCGGCGCGGTACTCGTCCCGGGCCCGCACGTCCAGGATGAGGGCCCTGCCGGACTCCCAGAGCTCCTTGGCCTCCTTGACGGAGATCTGGGGCACGATCTCCAGCTCGCCCTCGGCGTAGCCCTCGAGCTTCGGGATGTAGCCCACCACCTCGTCCAGGCCGATGCGGATCAGGGCCCGGGTGAGGGTCTCCACCTCCGAGGGGTGGGCCAGGAGGATGAGGGGCCGGTCGTAGGGGAGGAGCCAGCCCGCCCAGGTGGAGAAGTTCTTGCCGGCGGGGATGTTGATGCTCCCCGGGATGTGGCCCCCGGCGAAGGCGAACTTGTCCCGGGTGTCCACCAGGACCGCCCCCTGGGCGAGGAGGCGGTCAAACTGGGCCTTGGTGAGGCGGCCCGGGTGGGGGATTCCGCCCAGGATGGGCATCCCGTCCCGGTTGAGCCGCTTCATCTCCTTGAAGTAGGTGGGGGCCTCGGGCTGGCCCTCGAGGAGGGCCCTCACAAACCCCTCCTCGTCGCCCCGCTCCAGGTACTCCGCCCACCAGGCGTGGCGGCGCTCGTAGCCCACGGTGGTGGCGGGAAGGGCCCCCAGGGCCTTACCGCAGGCGGAGCCCGCCCCGTGGCCGGGCCAGACCTGGACGTGGTCGGGGAGGGTGAGGAGCTTCTCCTTGAGGCTCTTGAACATGCGCCGGGCCCCGGGGATGGCGGTGCCCCTGATGCCCGCCGCCTCCTCCAGGAGGTCGGGCCGCCCCACGTCCCCCACGAAGACGAAGTCCCCGGTGAGGAAGAGGAGGGGCTCCTCCGTCACCGCGCCGTCGGCCACCAGGAAGGAGAGGTGCTCGGGGGTGTGGCCGGGGGTGTGGACCGCCTTCACCCGGATGTTCCCCACCCGGAACTCGTCCCCGTCCTTGAGGAGGACGGAGGAAAAGCCCTCGAGGCCCTTGTACTTCCAGTTCTCGTCCCCCTCGTCGGAGAGGTAGAGGGTGGCCCCCGTGGCCTTGGCCAGCTCCCGGGCCCCGGAGAGGTAGTCGGCGTGGATGTGGGTCTCGGCGATGGCGGTGATGCGGAGGCCCAGGCTCTCCGCCAGCTCTAGGTAGGTGTCCACGTCCCGTTTGGGGTCCACCACCAAGGCCTCGCCGGTGGCGGCGCACCCCAGGAGGTAGCTCATCTGAGCGAGACCTTCTTCGTAGATCTGCCGGAAGACCATGGCTTTGCCTCCTTCAAGGGACCTTTGTCCCCAACGGGCCCCAGTATACCCTACCTGGGTAAGGGGTGTCAAGGAAGGAGGCCGCCCGCAGGGGGCAAACGCGCCCGGTGCCCCCCTGGCTCTACGCGCTTTTCTTCCGGTCTGGTATAGTGGGGGAAGGACCTACCCCTACGGGGGTATCCGGGAGGAAACATGGCGCTACTGGGACCTAAAGAACAGGAGATCGTGCGCGAGCGGCTTTCCGGCCTTACCCGGGACGTGGAGATGGTGCTCTTCACCGACTCCTCCACCCTCATCGCCCCGGGCAAGGAGCCCTGCATGTACTGCAAGGAGACCAAGCAGCTTCTGGAGGAGCTCAAGGCCCTCTCCGACCGGCTCCACCTGGTGGTCTACGACCTGGCCACCCCCGAGGGGCGGGAGATGGCCAAGGCCTACAAGGTGGAGGCCGCCCCTACCCTCATCCTGCGGGAGAAGGGGTCCGAGGCCCTCAACATCCGCTACCGGGGCATCCCCGCCGGGTACGAGTTCGCAAGCCTCCTGGAGGACCTGGAGATGCTGGGCCGGGACGGCCACGGCCTGCCCGAGAACGTGGTGCAGGAGCTTCAGAACCTGCCCGAGGAGGTGGTCCTCCAGGTCTTCGTCACCCCCACCTGCCCCTACTGCCCCCAGGCCGTCCGCACCGCCCACCGCCTGGCCTACGCCTCCCCCAAGGTCTGGGGCGAGATGGTTGAGGCCAACGAGTTCCCCGAGCTCGCGGGCCGCTACCACGTCCACGGGGTGCCGGACACCATCATCAACCACGGCAAGGAGCGGGTCCTGGGGGCCCAGCCCCTCTCCCAGTTCCTCCAGGCCATCAAGAAGGCCGTGGGGGTCAAGGCATGAACCGACGGGCTTTCCTCGCCTTCTTGGCCCTGGCGCTCCTTGCCGCCTGCGGTCCCAAGGGGAGCTACCAGAACGTGGGCCCGGAGGAGCTTTACCGGGCCCTCGAGTCCGGGGCCCTAGTGGTGGACGTGCGCACCCCGGCCGAGTACGCCGCCGGCCACGTGCCGGGCGCGGTGAACCTCCCCGTAGAGGAGGTGGCCCGCTGGGCGGACACCCTGCCCAAGGACAAGCCCGTCTACCTCTACTGCCGCAGCGGCAACCGCAGCCGTCAGGCGGCGGAGTACCTGAAGAAGAAGGGGTACACCAACCTCTACCACGTGGAGGGCGGCGTGCTGGCCATAGAGCGGGCGGAATTTCCCCTGGTCCGGCGATGGACGCGCTTCAGGTGGGGCCCCTCGCCCTGCCTTGGGACAGGGCCACCTGGACCCTGGCCCTCTTGGCCATGGTGGCCGTGGCCGAGGTTCTGGCCCGGCGGGTGGACAGGAGGCTCTCTCCATGGGCCTACAACGCCATCCTGGTGGGGCTTTTGGGGGCCAGAGTCGGCTTCGTGCTGGAAAACGCATCGGTCTACGCCCGGGATCCCCTCAGCGCCCTCTACGTCTGGCAGGGGGGCTTTGATCCCCTCTGGGGTATCCTGGCGGGAGGAGGGTACACGCTCATGACCTTGCCCAAGCACCTTTGGCGCTACGCGGCCCTGGCCGGGGTGGTGGCCCTGGTCCTCTTGGGCCTTTTCCTGCAGAGGGGGCATCCGGTGGAGGGGGGGCGGCTACCCTCCCTCACCCTCCCCACCCTTGGGGGTACCGAGGTCTCCCTGGACCGCTTTCAGGGCAAGCCCGTGGTCCTCAACGCCTGGGCCACCTGGTGCCCGCCCTGCCGGCGGGAGCTTCCCATGATGGTGCGCGTGAGCCGGGAAAACCCCGACGTCCACTTCGTTTTCGTGAGCCAGGGGGAGGGGCCGGAGGCGGTGCGGCGCTTTCTGGAGGAGCAGGGCCTGACGGCGGAGTGGGTCCTCCTGGACCCCGAGACCCGGCTCTCCCAGGCCCTGGGGATCCAGGGGCTTCCCACCACCTTCTTCTTTGACCGCGAGGGCCGGCTGGTGAACCGGCACCTGGGGGAGCTTTCCGAAGCCCTGCTCCTCGGGTACCTCCGGGTCCTGCGCTAGGCCCCGGCGGAGAGGAGGGTCTCCCTGCCTCCCACCACGGTCTTCAGGTGCACGGGGCGGCTCCAGAGGCGGTGGAGGTTTTCCAGCACCGCCTTGGTGCGCCTCAGGTCCAGCTCCACACCCTCATAGAGATGCTCCAGATAAAGCTCCCCTCGGTTGCCGTAGTTGGCGTCCACCAGCTCCACGATGGGGTAGCCCATATTGGTGAGGCGGAAGAGGAGGGCCCTCTTGGCCTCCGGGAACCGAGGGAGGTCCTCGAGGGCGAGGAGGCGCTGGCCCAGGGCGAACTCGGGGGTGAGGAACTCCTCCAGGAAGGAGATGTCGGTGTGGACGGTCCGCACCTGGAAAAGCTTCCGCTTACCCTCCCCGGTGGGCCTCTCGTAGCGGAGCTTTTCCCCCAGGGGCAGGGCCTCGTATTCCGGGCCAAACCGCCCCTTGTCCCACCTCTCCTCCACCTCCTGGAGGAGGAAGTAGCCCAGGCGGTAGGGGTTGAAGCCGTGGGCGGCCAGGAGGCCCGCCTGGAGCTCGGCGAACTCCAGGGCCTCCTCGGGGGTGAGGAGGGGAAGGAGGAGCCTCGTGTGCCAGTAGGTGGCCCAGCCCTCGTTGAGGATCTTGGTGGCCGCCTGCGGGGCGTAGTAGAGGCTCTCCTCCCGGATGATCTCCAGGATGCCCTTCTGCCAGGGGGCCAGGGGGGCGTGCCGGGCCAGGAAGCCCAGGATGTCCCGGGTGGGCCTGGGGGGGAGGGGCCTGGGGCTTGCCCCTTCCTCCGCCTCCTTGGGGGGCTCGGCCGGGGGGTTCACGTAGGGGTCCAGGTAGGGGCGGACCCGCAGGCGCCCCTGGGGCCTCTCCTCCTCCTCGCCCTCGGGCCTCCGGATGTAGGGGGCGTGGGGGTCTATGAGGTTCTCCAGGGAGAGGGCCATGTCCAAAAACTCCTCCACGCTCCTCGCCCCGTGCCTTTCCATGGCCCTTTCCACGTAGGCGGCGTGGTGGGCCATCTCGTCCAGCATGTCCTTGGGGGTGGGCTGGAAGGCCAGGTTGTTGGCAAAGAAGTCGGCGTGGGCGTAGACGTGGGCCATGACCAGCTTCTGGGCGAGGAGGGTGTTCCCCTTGAGGAGGTAGGCGTGCACGGGAACGGTGTTCACCACCAGCTCGTAGATGCGCCCCAGGCCGTAGCGGTAGACCTCCCGCTGGCGCAGGTACTCGCTGCCAAAGCGCCAGTGGGGGTAGCGGCGGGGAAAGCCCCCGTAGGCCGCCAGCATGGCCATCTCCTCGGGCCCCACCTCCTCAAAGAGCACCGGGGGGAAGGTGAGCCCTTCCTCCCTGGCCCTCTCCTCAAGCCGCTCGGCCCAGTACCGGAGTTCCTTCCGCACCTCACCCTCCCAGAAGCCGCCTCAGGGCCGGGGGCAGGTCCTCCCGGCCCCGCACCTCCACCGCCCTAAGCTCCTCCCGCTCCCCTAGGGCTTCCTCCAGTTCCGAGAGGAAGCGCCCTTGGCCGTAGGGCCCCTGGACCTGGGCGTAACCGTACAGGGCCAGGCCTGGCAGGAGGCGGCCCAGGACCTCGAGGGCCAAAGGGGTGTCCCCCTGCCAGTTCTCCCCGTCGGAAAAGTGGTAGAGGTAGCGGTTGTAGAAGGCCTCGGGGTAAGCCTTGAGGATCTCCTCCGCCAGGAGGAGGGCGCTGGAAAGCCGGGTGCCCCCGCCCTCCCGGGCCCGGAAGAACTCCTCCTCGGAGACCTCCCAGGCCTCGGCATCGTGGAGGAGGTAGCGCCTCTCCAGCCGGGGGAAGTGGCGGCGGATCCAGAGGGTGATCCAGAAGGAGAGGGTCTTGACGAGCCTAAGCTCCTCCTCCCGCATGCTCCCCGAGACGTCCAGGGCGAAGAGGACCACCGCCTGGGCGTGGGGCCGGGGCTTGGCCTTTGGTGCCTTGTAGCGGAGGTCCTCCCGCTCAGGGACGAGCCTCGGGTCCTCCTCCCGGTACTCGCCGGAGAGGAGGCTCCGCTTAAGGCTCTCCTTGAGGGTGCGGCGCACGTGGCGGAGGCCTCTTGGGCCCTTACGGGCGATGGTGGTGTGGCGGAAGGCCTCCTCCGTCACCTCCCCTTCCCCCTTGGGCCTGAGGCGGGGAAGCCTCAGGGCTTCCCCCATGAGGTCCAAAAACTCCTCCAGCTCCAGCTCCGCCACGGGGATGTGCCCCCCGGGGCCCAGGCCCTCTGCCCCCGGCCCCGCCCCCAGGGGGCCTTCCCCCAGAGGCTCGCCGTAGACGATCTTGGGCACCTCCAGCTGGGGGAGGGGGATGGAGACCACCCCCCCTTCCACCTGGCCGAAGAGCTCCTCCCGGGTGAGGAACTCCCGGGCCCTCTTCTTCACCTCCCCCCGGACGATCTCCTTGAAGCGCAGGAGGTCCCGCTCAATGGGCCTCATCGCTCGCTCCGGGCGAAGAGGGAGGCGGCGAACTCCAGGACGCCGCCCGCGCAGTGCTCGCAGTAGCCGTAGTCCCGGATGAGCCGGGCCTTGACCACGTCGATCTTGGCCTGGGTCTCGGGGTCCACCGTGCCCGAGACCAGGGCGGAGAGCCTGATAGTGTCCTTCTGGTCCTCAAAGAGCTTGAGCTCCAGGGCCCGGCGCAGGCGCTCATTGTCCTTGTAGGTGAACTGCCGGCCCTCCAGGGCCATGGCCCCGATGTAGTTCATGATCTCCCGGCGGAAGTCGTCCTTGCGGGACTCGGGGATCTCTATCCTCTCCTCCACGGAGCGCATGAGGCGCTCGTTGGGGGGCTCGGGGGCCCCGGTGTAGGGGTTTTTCACCTTCTCCCCCAGCACGTAGGCCTTCACGTGGTCTATGTAGTTGTGGAAGAGGCGGTTTAGGGCCTCCTCGTCGGCGGCGATGGCCCGCTGCACCTCGTTTTTTACGATCTCGGCGTACTCCGCCTTCACCTCCTGCAGAAGGGCCCGGTAGCGCTCCCGGGTCTTTTCGTCCGAGATGAGGGAGTGGTGCCTGAGCCCCTCCTCCAGCTCGTTCATCACCATGAAGGGGTTGATGCAGGGCTCCTCGCTGGTGACGAGGACGTTGCTGATCTTGTCCTGGATGTACCGGGGGCTGATCCCCTCCAGGCCCTCCCGCTTGGCCTCCCCCATGAGCTCCCGCACCGCCTCCTCCGTCCAGCCTGGAAGGAGCTTGCCGTCGTAGAGCTTGAGCTTTTGCATGAGGGTGAGCCCCGCCCGCTTGGGGGGCTCGAGGCGGGTGAGCACGGCCCAGGTGGCGGCCATCTCCAGGGTGTGGGGAGCGATGTGCTTGCCCCGCACCTTGGCGAAGTCGCGCCGGTAGATCTTCACCTCGTCGGAGACCCGGAGGATGTAGGGAATGTCTATCTTGATGGTGCGGTCCCGCAGGGCCTCCATGTACTCGTTGGCCTGAAGTTTTCTATATTCTGGCTCATTTGTGTGGCCCAGGACAATTTCGTCTATGTCCGTCTGGGCGAACTTCTTGGACTTGATCTTGTGCTCTTGGCTGGCCGTGAGGAGGTCGTAGAGGAAGGCCACGTCCAGCTTGAGGATCTCTATGAACTCCACGATGCCCCGGTTGGCGATGTTGAGCTCCCCGTCAAAGTTGAAGGCCCGGGGGTCGGAGTCGGAGCCGTAGATGGCCACCTTGCGGTAGTTGATGTCCCCGGTGAGCTCGGTGGAGTCCTGGTTCTTCTCGTCCTTGGGCTGGAAGGTGCCGATGCCAATGCGGTCCTTCTCCGAGAGGACCAGGCGCTTGACTGCGATCTCCTTCTCCAGGACCGCCGCCAGGTCCCCCCCGTGGCGGCCCAGGGCCTCCCGCATCATGAAGCGGCAGAGGGGGCAGAGGTCCCCCTCCACCTCGAGGGGGTAGGGGTAGTCGGGGTGCAGACTCCGCAGTTCGGCCAGAAAGGCTTCCCGCATCTCCATGGGGAGGAGGTGCAGGGGCTCCTCGTGCATGGGGCAGGGGAGGGGGCCCTCCGGGGTTTTCCAATAGAAGGTGTAAAGCCTCCCCTCCTCGGTGCGGCTGTAGGCCTCGAGGCCCTTCTTGAGGAGCCGGGCGATGGTGCTCTTGGCCGAACCCACGGGCCCGTGGAGGAGGAGGATGCGCCTCTCTGGCCCCAGGCGGTGGGCGGCCGCCTTCAGGGTGGCCACCAGGCGCATGAGGGGCTTGTCCAGGCCGAAGACGGCGTCCTTGCCCCCTTCAAAGGGGTCGTCAAAGAAGTGGTAGTGGAGGAGCTTCTCCCGGAAGAGGGTGTACTCCTCCACCCCGTAGGCCAGGATCATGTCGTGGGCCCGCTGGAAGCTGGTCCTAAGGGGCCTAGGGTCCTCCTTGAGGAGGCGCAGGTAGTCGGCGAAGGAACCTTCCCAGCTAAGGGCCCGATAGGTATTGAGGTCCTGGCGCTGGCGAATAAACTCTAGTTCTCCCATGGACACCCCCTTCATAGGTTTTGCTGGGATAGGTCTCTAGGTGCATTTTACCACGGACTCGGGGGAGAATGTGGCTCGGGTCTCCTTATCCGCCCCTCTTTGGGCCGTGCCAGACCTCGTAAAACCCCCGGGCGTTGTGGAGGACGTGGGCCAGGATGCCCGGGATGAGGCTTCCCGTGAGGAGGTAGGCGAGGCCAAAGAGAAGGCCCGCCGCCCCGGTGTAGAGGGTGTAGGCGAAGGCCTTCTTGGGGGCGGGGTGGAGGAGGGCGAAGAGGAGGGCCTGGAGGAGGAGGCCCCAGGCCCCGAACTTCGCGTAGAGGAGGGTTTGCAGAAGGCCCCGGAAAGAGACCTCCTCCGCCACCCCGGAAAGGAAGGCCAAGAGGAGGAGGGCAGGCGGCCCAAGCCCCGCCGCCTTCAGGCTTCGCCCTAGTTCCCGGTGGAGCCTTTCCGCTTCTCGGAAGGAGGCGGGGAAGAGGCGGGCGAAGAGGCCCTCGAGGCCCTGAAGGAGCCCAAGGAGGAGGAGCCCCGCCGGCACCTCCACCCAGGGGTTTCGCCCCTTTAGGGGTAGGCCCAGAAGGAGCATGCCCGAGGCGACCATGAGGAGAAGCCCTCCCTGGAGGAGAAGGAGAAAGGCCCAGGGTCCCCGCACGGGCCTAGACCTCCAGGATGGGCTTGGGCCGGAAGCCCAAGGCGTCGGCGGCCACCAGGTGGAGGGGAATGCCCCGGTAGGCCTGGGGAAGGCGCTCGGGGTCGGCCCCGTGGAGGTGGCCGTAGACGATGGCGCTGGGCCCCGCTTCCGCTGCCATTTCCAGGAGGGGGCTGGCCTCCCCGCCCGGCCCAAAGGGGGGGAAGTGGAAGGCCAGGACCAGGTGGCGGTGGGGCTGGCCCTTTAGGGCCTTCAGGGAAAGGCCCAGGCGCTCCACCTCCCGGGCGAAGATCTTTTCGTCCTCAGGGGTCTTGGGAGGGTACTCCCAGCCCCGGGTGCCCGCCACCGCCACCCCGTCCAGGACCAGGGCGTCGTTCTGCAGGGCGTACATGCCCTCGGGTAGGACCGCCCGCAGGCGGCTGATGGAGGGCCACCAGTAGTCGTGGTTGCCCTTTAGGAGGACCTTTCTGCCGGGCAGAGACGCCAGGTCCAGAAGGTCGGGGATGGCCTCGGCGAGGCGCATGGCCCAGGAGATGTCCCCGGCCACGATGACCAGGTCCTCCGGGCCCACCACCTCCCGCCAGCCCCGGAAGAAGGCCTCCGGGTGGCCCTGCCAGGCGGGCCCGAAGATGGTCATGGGCTTGGGGTGGACGCGGGAGAGGTGGGGGTCGGCGATGGCGAAGACCCGCATGGGCCTTAGCGTACCCTAAGGGCATGGAACGCGCCGCGGCCCTAGCCCACGCCCTCCGCCTCCTTGCCCGGAGGGCCATGAGCGAGGCCCGCCTCAAGGAAAAGCTCCTGGCCCGCTTCGCCCCAGAGGAGGTAGAGGAGGTCCTGGAGCGCCTGAAGGCCATGGGCTACCTGGACGACCGGGCCTTCGCCGAGACCTACGTGACCACCCGCGCCCGCTATGGCCCCATGAAGCTAAGGAGGCTCCTGCTGGCCCAGGGGGTGGGGGAGGAGATCGTGGAGGCGGTTCTGCCCAAGGAGGAGGACGTCCTTCAGGCCGCCCTGAAGGTCCTCCGCCGCTATCCCCGGCGGGGGGACAAGGCCAAGGCGGTCCGCTTCCTAAGGGGGCGGGGCTTTCCCTTGGGGGTGGCCCTCGAGGCCTACCGGCTTGTCAAGGAGGAGGAAGAGGGGTAAAAAGGGTCCATGCCCGAGGTGCGCGCCGAGCGCTTCATAGGGGCTCCGCCCGCGAAGGTCTACGCCCTGGCCAAGGACCTGGAGGGCCTCAAGCCCTACCTCAAGGAGGTGGAGAGCCTCAAGGTCCTATCCCGGGAGGGCCACCGCACCAAAAGCGAGTGGGTGGCGGTGGCCATGGGCAAGAAGGTGCGCTGGCTGGAGGAGGAGGAGTGGGACGACGAGAACCTGAGAAACCGCTTCTTCTCCCCCGAGGGGGACTTTGACCGCTACGAGGGCACCTGGGTCTTCCTGCCCGAGGGAGAGGGGACCCGGGTGGTCCTCACCCTCACCTACGAGCTCACCATCCCCATCTTTGGCGGGCTCTTGCAGAAGCTGGTGCAGAAGCTCATGCAGGAGAACGTGGAAAGCCTACTCAAGGGTCTGGAGGAGCGGGTCATGGCCGCCTAGTTGCCAAGGACGGGCCTGGTGTCCTAGCATGGTCTCAAGCCGCCCAAGGCTGATCCAAGGGGGGCGGCCCAAGGGTTTTCAGGAGGTCAAAGTGGAAACGTTGCGCGTCTCTTCCAAGTCCCGCCCTAACTCCGTGGCTGGCGCCATTGCGGCGCTTTTGCGTACCAAAGGCGAGGTGGAGGTCCAGGCCATCGGGCCCCAGGCGGTGAACCAGGCGGTGAAGGCCATCGCCATCGCCCGGGGCTACATCGCCCCCAACAACCTGGATCTGGTGGTCAAGCCCGCCTTCGTCAAGCTGAACCTGGAGAACGAGGAGCGGACCGCCCTCAAGTTCAGCATCAAGGCCCACCCCCTGGAGTCTTGAGGCCCACCACCCCCCGGGGCCTGGCCCTCGCCGTCCTCCTAGAGGTGGACCGGGGAGGGCGGGCCCAGCTCCTTTTGGACCGGGCCCTGGACCGCTCGGACCTCCCCGAGCGGGACAAGGCCTACGTGACCCACCTGGTCTACGGGGTCCTGCGCCGCCTGAGGCTTCTCGACTTCCTCCTGGAGCCCCACCTGAGGGCTCCGGATAGGCTTCCCAAGGAGGTGCTCTGGATCCTGCGCCTTGGGGCCTTGGAGTGGCTTCTTGGTAAACCGGACCACGCCCGGGTGAGCCCTTGGGTGGAGGAGGCGAAGGCCCGCCACCCGGCCCTTTCTGGCCTGGTGAACGCCGTGCTCCGCCGCCTTAAGCCCCGGGAGGCCCCGGAGTGCGTGCGCCTTTCCCTGCCTGGCTGGCTCTGCCAGGCCTGGCGGGGCTTCTTCGGGGAGGTGGGCTTCGCCGAGGGCTTCAACGAGCCCGCCCCCCTCTTCGTCACCGCCTACCGCCCCGTGGACCTGAGGCCGGGCCCCATCCCGGGGAGCTACATCTGGGAAGGCCCCAAGGAGGACTTCTCCCGCCTGGGCCTCCAGCCCCAGAACCCGACCTCCCTCTTCGCCGCGAAGCTTCTGGAGCCAGAGCCCGGGGAAAGGGTCCTGGACCTCTGCGGGGGGGCGGGGCTCAAGGCCTTTTATCTGGCCTCCAGGGGGGCGGAGGTGGTCTCCTACGACCTGAACCCCAAGCGCCAAGAGGCGGGGGCGAAAACGGCCAGGCGGCTTGGGCTTAAGGTCACCTACCGCACCCAGGACCTGAGGGAACCCTTGAAGGAGAAGGCCAAAAAGGTCCTCCTGGATGCCCCCTGCACCGGCACCGGCACCTTCCGCGCCCACCCCGAGCTCCGCTACCGCCTGAAGCCGGAGGACCCCAAGGCCATGGCCCGCCTCCAGCTAGAGCTCCTGGAAACCGCCGCCGGGGCCACCGAGGAGGGCGGGGTGCTGGTCTACGCCGTCTGCTCCCTCACCGAGGAGGAGGGGGAAGAGGTGGCCCGGGCCTTTTTGGAGCGACACCCGGAGTTCCGCCTCGAGGCCTTCTCCTGCCCGCTACCGGTCCTGAAGGCGGGCCTTGGGGTCTACTTGGCCCCGCGGGAGGGTCTGGACGGGTTTTATTACCTGCGCCTCCGCAAGGTAGACTCTAAGGCATGAGGCTGGTCTTCCTGGGCCTGGGGAAGATGGGCAGGAGCATCCTCAAGGGGGCCCTCGCCCGAGGCTTCCTGCGCCAGGAGGAGGTGGGGGTGGTGGGCCGCACCCCCGAGCGCACCCGGGAGCTGGCGGAGGCCTTTGGCATCCGGCCCGTGCCCCTGGAGGAGCTTTCCCAGGCGGAGCGGGTTTTGATCGCCGTCCAGCCCAGGGACTTTCCCCACCTGGCCCCGGAGGTGGCCCGCCCGGAGGTGGGGTACATCTCCATCATGGCGGGGGTGTCCACGGCCCTTCTGGCCCGGAGGCTTTCCAACAGGCGGGTGGTGCGGGCCATGCCCAACCTGGCGGCGGTGATCGGGGAAAGCTCCACCGCCCTCACCGCTTTGCCGGAGGCCAGGGAGGCCGGGGACCTGGACTTCGCCCGGGCCCTCTTCGCCACTGTGGGCGACGTGTACGAGATCCCCGAGCATCTCTTTGACCCCTTCACCGCCATGTCGGCCTCGGCGCCCGCCTACCTGGCCCTGGTGGCCGAGGCCCTGGCCGATGCCGGGGTCAAGATGGGGATGCCCAGGGCCCTGGCCCTGCGCCTGGCGGCCGAGGCCTTGGCCGCCACCGGGGAGCTACTGAAGGGCCGCCACCCGGGCCAGCTCAAGGACGAGGTGGCGAGCCCCGGGGGCACCACCATCCACGGCCTGCACGCCCTCGAGGCCCGGGCCCTGCGGGCGGCCTTCTACGAGGCGGTGGAGGCGGCCACCCGGCGGGGGCACGAGCTGGGGGAGGTGGAGTGATCCCACCCCGTGCTGGCCCAGGCCAGCATGGGGGCCCCGGCAAGTTACCAGGCATGGCGGGCCGAAGGGAAGGGGAAACAAGGGTATGAGGCGCCTCCTCGCTCTTCTCCTTTGCCTCCTCCCGGCCCTGGCCCAGGTCTTCCCCCAGGGCGGGGGGCGGTACGCCTACTCGGACGGCACCTTGCAGGAGCTCCTCCCCACCCCCGAGGGCTTTCGCCTCCGCTACCTGAAAGGTGGCCGGCTTTTCCGGGAGGACCGCCTCAAGCTCACCCCGGAGGGGCTTTACCTCCTGGGCGTGGGGCTTCCCGAGGGGTACTTCCCCTTCGCCCCGCCCCTTCTCCTCTACCCACCCCGCCTCTTCCCCGGGCAGGCCTGGGGCGGAAGCGCCGCCTTCCAGGGCCAGAGGGTGGCCCTCTCCGCCCGGGTGGAGGGCCTGGAGGGCCTTAGGACCAGGGCCGGGGCCTTCAACGCCTACCGGGTGCGGGTGGCCTTCACCACGGAAAAGGGCGGCACCGACCTCAAGGAGCTCTACCTGGTGCCGGGCCTGGGGGTGGTGGCCTACCGGGCGGGGGCGGGGCTGGTGGAGCTCCTTCGCTTCAGCGCGCCTTGAGGCGGTAGCGGAGGATCTCCTTGTACATCCTGAGGCGGTGGAGAAGGCCGGGGAGAAGGCCACGCTTTTCCTCCTTCATCACCTGGCTCACCCCTGCTAGGGGCAGGTAGCGCACCCGCCAGCCCCGCTTCTTGGCGTGGCGGGTGAGGAGGAGCTCCAGGTCGTAGCGGGCTTCCTCGAGGCCCTCCACCTCCCGGAGGTCCTGGGTCCTTAGGGCCCTCTGCCCCGAGAGAAAGGGGGTGAGGCGCATGGCCAGGTCCGTGGAAAGCCGCCCTCCCCGGAAGACCCCCACGGTCATCTCCGCCTCCCCCCGGGCCACGGGGAGGAGGAGGGCCTTGAGGTGCTCGGGCCTAAGCCCCAGGAGGTCGGCGTCCAGGAGGAGGACCAGGGGGGTCTTCACCCGCTTCAGCCCCTCGGCGATGGCCCCGCCCTTGCCCCGGTTCCCCTCCAGGCGGACCACCTCCGCCCCGGCCCCTTGGGCCTCCAGGGCCGTCTTGTCCCTGGAGCCGTCGTCGGCCACCACCACGGGAAAGCCCGCCTCCCGGGCCACCCGCACCACGCTGGCGACCGTGGCCTCCTCGTTGTAGGCGGGGATGAGGACCGTGGCCTCCATCAGCCCCCCAGAAGCCGCCTCAGGTCCTGCAGGGTGACCAGGAGGACCAGGAGCATGAGGAAGAGGAAGCCCAGGTAGTGGACCAGGGCCTCCTGCTCGGGCCGGATGCGGAGGAAGCGGGTGAGGAAGAGGAGGAGGATCCGCCCCCCGTCCAGGGCGGGGATGGGGAGGAGGTTGAAGAGGGCCAGGGAGAGGTTGATGGCGGCGGTGAGCTCTACCAGGCGGAAAAGCCCCTCCTGGGCCGCCCGGCCCGCCTCGGCTACGATGCCCACGGGCCCCACCACGCCGCTATTGGCGTTCCCCGAAAGCACGCCAATAAGCCCCCCCACCAGGGCCCGGACCATAGTGGGCCCAAAGGCCAGGGTGCGGCCCGCCGCCAGGGCCAGGCCCTGGAGGAAGCCCACCTGGCGGTAGGCCACCTCCGGCTGGTAGACCACCCCCAGCTTCTCCATCCCCTCCCCCCAGGTGAGGCTAAGGGCCACCTCCCGCCCCTCCCTGAGGACGGTCAGGGTGTGGGGGCCCGGCACCTTGACGGCCTCAATCTCCTGGGGGCGCCTCAGGGGCTTGCCGTCCACCGCCACAAGGACGTCCCCCGGCTTGAGCCCGGCCTCCTCCGCCACGCTCCCCGGCAGGACCTCCAGGATCACCGCCCGCCCCGTGGCCTCCGGCACCCCCTGGGCGCTGAAGAGGTAGGCCAGGAGCACCCAGGCCAGGAGGACGTTCATGAGGACGCCCGCCACCAGGACGAAGAGCTTGCCCAAAAAGGGCAGGGCGTCGTACCCCCGGCCCCGCTCCTCGGGGAGGAGGCCCTCAATGTCGGCGTAGCCCCCTAAGGGGATGGCGGAAAGCCGCCACTCTGTGTCCCAGGCCCGCTTGCGCCACAGGACGGGGCCAAAGCCCACGCTGAAGGCCTTGACCCGCACCCCCTGGACCCGGGCCGCCAGGTAGTGGCCCAGCTCGTGGACGAAGACGCTGACGCCGATGATGATCAGGAACCAGAAAAGGCTCATGCCCACCTCTTGGCCTCTTCCCGGGCCCAGGCGTCCACGGCGAAGAGGTTCTCCCATGTTAGGGGGACGGAAGGGGTGTTTTCCAGGACCTTGGCCAACACTTCCGGGATGCGGGTGAAGGGGATCCTGCCCGCCAAGAAGGCCTCCACGGCCACCTCGTCGGCGGCGGAGACGGCCACCTGGGCCACGCCGCCCCGCTTCCCCGCCTCGTAGGCTAAGGCCAGGGCGGGAAAGCGCTTTAGGTCGGGCTCCAGAAACTCCAGGACCCCGGGGATGGGGAGGTCCTTTAAGGGGGTTTCCGCCCGGTGGGGGTAGGTGAGGGCGTACTGGATGGGAAGGCGCATATCCGTGGGGCCCAGCTGGGCCTTTAGGCTTCCGTCCACAAAGCGCACCAGGCCGTGCACGTAGGCCTGGGGGTGGACCAGGACCCGGATCTTCTCCAGGGGAAGGCGGAAGAGCTCCTTGGCCTCGAGGACCTCCAGCCCCTTGTTGAAGAGGGTGGCCGAGTCCACGGTGACCTTGGGCCCCATGCGCCAGCGGGGGTGGTTCAGGGCCATCTCTGGGGTTACCTGGGAGAGGTCCTCCGGCCCTCTTAAGAAGGGCCCCCCGCTGGCGGTGAGGATGAGCTCGGCCACCTCCTCCTTGCTTTCCCCCAGGAGGGCCTGGAAGAGGGCCGAGTGCTCCGAGTCCACGGGGAGGATCTCGGCCCCGCCCTTTTCCACCTCCTGCCACAGGAGGGGCCCCGCCGCCACCATGGCCTCCTTGTTGGCCAGGGCCACCCGCTTGCCCGTCCGCACCGCCACCCGGGTGGGGGGTAGCCCGGCGAGGCCCGGGATGGCGGCCACGGCCACCTCGGCCTCCATGGCCGCCACCTCTTCGGCGGAGGCCAGCTTCAGCCAGGGAAAGCGCGCCTTAAGCTCCCGGTGTAGCCCCTCCTCGGCCGCCACCAGAAGGGGCCGGAAGCGGGCGATCTGCTCCGCGAGGACCTCCAGGTTCTTCCCCGCCGCCAGGCCCACCACCCGGTAGCCCCGCCAGAGGGCCACCTCCAGGGCCTGCCGGCCGATGGAGCCCGTGGAACCCAGGATCACCAAGCGCTTCATGTGAAGAGCACCACCAGAAAGTAGGTCAGGGGGAAGGTGAAGAGGAGGCTATCTATCCGGTCCAAAAGCCCCCCGTGCCCGGGCAGGAAGCGCCCGGAGTCCTTGACCCCGGCGAAGCGCTTCAGCATGGACTCCGCCAGGTCCCCGAGCTGGGCCGCCAGGGAGAGGAGGAGGCTGAAAAGCCAAAGCTCCAGAAGGCCAAAGGGGAAGACTTCCCGCACCAAGGCGGTGTAGGCGAGAAGGGCCAGAAAGCTGAAGAGGATGCCTCCCATGGAGCCTTCCAGGGTCTTGCCGGGGCTGATCTCCGGGGCCAGCTTGTGCCGCCCAAAGAAGCGCCCGGCGAAGTAGGCCCCGGTGTCGGTGGCGAAGCTGGCCACCAGGGGCAGGGAGAGGGTCCAAAGCCCAAGGCCTGGGTCCGGGGTCTCCCTCAGGAGGAGGACGTACCCCAGGCTCCAGGGCAGGTAGAGGAAGGCGAGGAGGGTGAAGGCGAAGCGGGTGAGGTCCGCCCCCCGGAGGAGCTCGTAGCTGAAGCTTCCCATGAGGAAAAGCCCCAGGGCCACCTCCCGCCAGGGGACCTGGGGGAAGTGCCAGTGGAGCTGGGGCAGGGAGAAGAGGAAGAGCAGGCTTCCCCCGCCCAAGAGGAGGGGAAGGTTGAGGCCGATGCCCCTCCTGGCCAGCATGTCCCTGAGCTCCGAGCCCCCCAGCCAGAGGAGGAAAAGGAGGGTGGGCAGGATCAGGGGGATCCCCGCCCAGAGGACCAGAAGGAGGAGCCCCGCCCCCACCAAAGCGGAGAGGACCCGCATGGGGAGGTCGTCCTTCACCCCCCGCCTCCTGGGGCTTTGGCCGGACCCATGGGCCTAGTGGAGGATCTCCGCTTCCTTCCTCTCCAAAAGCTCGTCCACCTTGGCGATGAACTCGTCGGTGATCTTCTGGATCTCGGCCTCGGCCCGCTTGGTATCGTCCTCGGAGAGGTGGAGCTCCTTGGCGAGCTTCTTCAGCTTTTCCAAGGCCTCTCGGCGGATGTTGCGGATGGCGATGCGCCCCTCCTCGGCGTAGTGGCGGGCGGCCCGCACCAGTTCCTTGCGCCTTTCCTCGGTGAGGGGCGGGATGTTGATGTAGAGGGCGTCCCCCTTGTTGCTGGGGTTCAGGCCCAGGTCGGAGTCGCGGATGGCCTTCTCAATGGCCTTGAGGGCGTTCTGGTCCCAGGACTGGACCACCAAGGTCCTGGCGTCGGGGGCGGAGACGGTGGCGATCTGGGAGAGGGGGACGGGGGTGCCGTAGTACTCCACCTTGAGGTGGAGGAGAAGCGCGGGGTTGGCCCGGCCGGTGCGCAGGCCGGAGAGGTTGTGCTCCAGGGCCTCGAGGCTCTTGCCCATGTGGCTTCGGGTTTCGGCGTAGAGGTCTTTCAGGTTCATGCCGCCTCCTTCCTCAGTGGATCAGGGTGCCGACCTTTTCCCCCTGGATAATACCCACCAGGGCCCCGGGTTTGAAGATGTCAAAGACCACGATGGGAAGGCCCGCCTCCATGCACAGGGTGATGGCCGTGGTGTCCATAACCTGAAGGCCCCGGTTGAGGACGTCCAGGTAGCTGAGCTCGTCAAAGCGGACGGCCTCGGGGTTCTTCCTTGGGTCGTCGGAGTAGACCCCGTCCACCTTGTTCTTGGCCATGAGGACCACCTCGGCCCCCACCTCCAGCGCCCTCAGGGCGGCGGCGGTGTCGGTGGAGAAGAAGGGGTTCCCCGTCCCGCCCCCGAAGATGACGATGCGCTCCTTCTCCAGGTGCCTTAGGGCCCTCCGCCTGATGTAGGGCTCGGCCACCTGGGTGATGGTGAGGGCGGTCTGGACCCGGGTGGGGATGGAGAGGGCCTCGAGGGCGTCCTGCAGGGCCAGGGCGTTCATGATGGTGGCCAGCATGCCGATGTAGTCGGCGGTGGCCCGGTCCATGCCCACGCCCTGGCGGGCGCCCCGCCAGAGGTTGCCGGCCCCGATCACGATGGCCAGCTGGACCCCGGTCTCGTAGGCGGCCTTGATCTCCCGGGCCAGGGCCTGGGTGGCCTCGGGCTCAATGCCGAAGCCGTTAGAGGTGAGGAACTCGCCGGAAAGCTTGAGGAGGACCCGCTTGTACTTCATGGCTTTAAGAAAAACCGGGGCCCGCTTTTGGAGGGCCCCGGCGGCTTCCATGGCCTACGCTCCCACTTCCAGGCGGCAGAAGCGCCGCACCACGATGTTCTCCCCGGTCTTGGCGATGGCCTGTTGGAGGAGCTCCTTCACCTTCACCTTGTCGTCCTTGACGAAGGGCTGCTCCAGGAGGACCACCTCCTCCAGGTACTTCTTCAGGCGGCCCTCGGCGATCTTCTCGGCGATTGGCTGGGGTTTGCCCTCGTTCAAAGCGGCCTGGATGTAGATCTGCCGCTCCTTTTCCAGCTCCTCGGCGGGAATCTCCTCGGCGGAGACGTACCGGGGGTTCATCATGGCGATGTGCATGGCCAGGTCCTTGGCCAGGTTCTGGAAGACCTCGTTCCTGGCCACGAAGTCGGTCTCGCAGTTGAGCTCCAGGATGACCCCCACCCGCCCGTTGTGGTGGATGTAGTGGCCGATGATGCCTTCCCGGGCCTCCCGCTCCGCCTTCTTGGCCGCCTTCATGGCCCCCCGCTCCCTAAGGAGCTGAACGGCCTTCTCCTCGTTCCAGCCGGCGTCCTCGAGGGCCTTCTTCACGTCCATCATCCCGGCCCCCGTGGCCTCGCGGAGCTTCTTGATGAGTTCCATCTGGCTCATGCTTCCACCTCGTCCTCAAGGCCCTCATCGCTCAATCCCCGGCTTTGGGCCTCCATGCGCTCCGCCTCCTCCACCAGGGCGTAGGAGGGGGAGGGCTCCACCACCCCGCCCCGGGCCTCAATGATCAGGTCCGCCGCCCGGGAGAGGATGAGCTGGATGGAGCGGATGGCGTCGTCGTTGCCGGGGATGATGTAGTCCACCAGGTCGGGGTCGGAGTCCGTGTCCGCCAGGGCGATGACGGGGATGAAGAGCTTCCTGGCCTCCCGCACGGCGATGGCCTCCTTGGTGGGGTCCACGACGAAGATGGCGTCGGGGAGGCGCTTGAGCCGCCGGAAGCCCGAGAGGTACTTCTGCAGGCGCTCCAGCTCGTGCTTGAGCCGCACCTGCTCCTTCTTGGGGCGCTGGTTGATGTCCTCGGAGGCGAAGAGGTTTTCCAGCTCCTCTAGGCGGTTCACCCGCTGGGCGATGGTCTTGAAGTTGGTCAGCATCCCACCCAGCCAGCGCTGGTTCACGTAGGGCATCCCCGCCCGGTCGGCTTCCATGCGCACGATGTCCTGGGCCTGCTTCTTGGTGCCCACGAAGAGCACCGTGCCCCCCCGCATGGCCAGGTCCTCGAGGAAGCGGAAGGTGCGCTCCAGCTCCACCATGGTCTTCTGCAGGTCAATGATGTGGATGCCGTTGCGCTCGGCGTAGATGTAGCGGCTGAACTTGGGGTTCCAGCGCTTGCGCTCGTGGCCGAAGTGAACCCCGGCTTCCAGCAGCTCCTTTACCGTGATGTTAAGCGGCATATTCCTCCCGTTCGGGGAAGGTTGGGCTTAGCGGTTCGTGCGGGCCGGCCTTTTTCCCCAGGGACCTTCCCCTGCCCAGGGGCTGGTCCGGCACGCCTTACCGATTATAGGGCCCAAGGGGCCTTTGCGGAACCCCCCCGGTTGGGCTATACTCCCTAAGGCCTGGGGCGGTAGCTCAGAGGGAGAGCACCCGCCTTGCAAGCGGGAGGTCGGGGGTTCAAATCCCCCCCGCTCCACCAGCGCAGGGAGGCAAAACTTCGCCCCTCGGTAGCGTAGCCGGGGGGCCTTATACCACCCCATGCTGGCCCAAGCCAGCATGGGGGCCCTGGCAAAAGGTTCCTGGGGCGTGGCCGTGAGCCTGGTGGTCCTGGGGGGCGGCAACCGGGGGATGGCCTACGCCCGGCACGCCCTGGCTCTAGGGGCCCGGGTGGCCGCTTTGGCGGAGCCCCGCCCCGAGCGCCGCCAGGCGTTCCGGGAGGCCTTTGGGCTGGAAGAAGGGGCTCTTTTTGCCCACTGGCGGGACCTCCTGGAGGCCCCAAGGCTCGGGGAGGCGGCCATCGTGGCCCTCCCCGACCGCCTCCACGCCGAGGCGGCCATAGCCCTCATGGAGAAGGGCTACCACCTCCTTTTGGAAAAGCCCATCGCCCCCACCTGGGAGGAGGAGGCCCTCTACGCCCACCGGCTCATCTTTTTGGCGGAGGAGGCCAGGAGGGCGGGGCGGGTGGTAGAGGTAGAGGAAGGCCCCCGGCCCTGAGACCGGGGGCGGTTTGGCGGAGAGGGCGGGATTCGAACCCGCGAGGCGGGTTTAAGCCCGCCTACACGATTTCCAGTCGTGTCCCTTCAGCCACTCGGGCACCTCTCCAGGCTTGAGTGTACCAAGGGGGGATTCCTCCGTCAAGTAAGCTTTTAGGCGTGCGGGTGGTGGTGGCCCACGAGAACCTGGACTTTGATGCCCTGGGGTCCATGGTCCTGGCGGGCAAGCTCTTTCCCGGGAGCCTCCTGGCGGTGGTGGGGGGCCTCGAGGGCCCCCTGAAGGAGATCGCCCCCCTTCTGGAGGACCGCCTGGACCTGGTGCCCACCTCGGAGGTGCCTTTGGACCGGGTCACCGAGGTGATCCTGGTGGACAACGCCCGCCCCGAGCGCATCGGCCCCTTCCGGGCCCTGGTGGGGAAGGTGCCCTTCCTGGTCTTTGACCACCACCCCCGCTCGCCCGGGGACGTGCCCGCTGTGGGGGGGCGGGTCCAGGAGGCGGGGGCCACGGTGAGCCTTCTGGTCCCCCTCCTCCGGGAACGGGGCCTGGGCCTCACCCCCTTGGAGGCCACCTTGGCCTACGCGGGGATTTGGGAGGACACCGGGGGCTTCAGCTTCCCCTCCACCACGCCCTTGGACCTGGAGGCCGCCCACTTCCTGGCCCTCATGGGGGCCGAGATCCCCAGGGTAAGGACCTGGGTCCGGGCCCCTCTGGGCCCGGAGGCCAGGGCCATCCTCCAGGAGCTTCTCAAAAGCGCCAGGGTGGTGGAGGTGGAGGGGTTTCGCCTCCTCCTGGCCCGGGCCAAAGAAGAGGGGTACGTGCCTGCCCTGGCCCCCCTGGCCCACACCCTTCTGGACCTGCACGAGGCGGACGGGGTCCTCCTCGTCCTGCGCCTGGGGAAGGAGGCGCTTCTCATCGCCCGAAGCCGGGCCCGCCTAGACGTGGCCCGCTGGCTGGCCCAGGTGGGGGGCGGGGGGCATCCCCGGGCCGCCTTCGCCCGGGTCAGGGGGGAGAGGCGGGCCCTAAACCTCCTCCTCACCACCCTTGCCCAGCACCTGGACCCCGAGCCCACCCTGGGGGAGGTGATGACCGCCCCCGTGGAGGTCTTAAAGCCCACCACAGTGCGGGAGGCCCTGCGGGTTCTGGAGGAACGGGGGTACGGGGCCATGCCCGTGGTGGTGCCCCTCCCCGAGGGCGGGGTCAGGGTTTTAGGGATCGCCAGGAGGCGGGACCTCAAGAAGGCCGAGCGCCTGGGGCTTTCCCACCACCCGGTGGAGGGGTTTTTGGCCCGGGCCGTAGTCCTGCCCCCCGGCACCCCCCTGTCCCAGGCGGAGGCCAGGCTCAAGGAGGGCGGGGGACGGGTCCTGGTGGGGGAGGGGTACAGGCTCCTCGGCATCTTCACCCGCACCGACCTCTACCGCAAGCGCCCCTCCCCGGAAGTCCCTTTGGGGGAGCGCCTTCTCCTTTCCCTCCCCGAGGGGGCCGGGCAGGTGCTTCTGGCCCTCAAGGAGGCCTTCCCCCAGGGGGTCTACCTGGTGGGGGGCGCGGTGCGGGACGCCCTTCTCCTGCGCTCCGGCCCCGACATAGACCTGGTGTTGGAGCCGGGGGTGCGGGTGGAGGAGGTGGCCCGCCTTTTGGTGGAGCGCTTTGGGGGTAGTTACGTCCTCCACTACGCCTTCGGCACGGGGAGGGTGCGCCTGCCCTTCGGCCTTTCCGTGGACCTGGCGGAAAGCCGGGAGGAGGTCTACCCTTACCCCGGGGCCCTGCCGGAGGTGCGGCCCGCCCCCATCGCCAAGGACCTGGAGCGCCGGGACTACACGGTGAACGCCATGGCCCTCTCCCTGGCCACCCTGGAGCTTTTGGACCCCTACGGGGGCCTTTCGGACCTGGAGGCCAGGCTTTTGAGGCCCCTCCACCCCCTTTCCTTCGTGGAGGACCCGAGCCGCATCGTCCGGGGGGCCCGCCTGGCGGCCCGGCTCGCCTTCCGCTTCGCCGAGGAGGCCCTGAAGGCCCTTCCCCCAGCCCTTCTCCCCGAGGTCCTGGCCACGGCCAGCAAGAGCCGGCTTCGGGACGAGCTCCTCCTCACCCTCGAGGAGGACACCTTCCTGGAGGCCCTGGCCCTGCTGGAGGCGCTTTCCGCCCTCTACCCCCTCTACCGCCTCCGCCTGCCCCCCAAGGAGCCCTTCGCCAGGCTCAAGGGGGAGGGGAAGGCCCTGGTGGAGGCCAGGCTTCTCCTCCTCCTCTACTTCCAGGAGGACCCCGTGGAAAGGGCCCAGGCCCTGGCCCTCCCCAGGCGCCTCAGGGAGGGGCTTGCCCTACTCCTCCGGGCAGGTAGGGGAGAGGCCGATCGGGAGGCCTTGGAGAAGGAGCCCCTTAGGAGCGCCTTCCTGGCCCTCTTCCCGGAGAAGGAGGCCTGGCTTGCGGAAAGGTCCAGGGTCCTCATGGGGAGGGACCTCCTGGAGATGGGCCTGCAGCCCGGGCCAAAGATCGGGGAGATCCTGAGGCGGGTGGCCGAGGCCCGGGCCAGGGGCGAGGTGCGGACCTTTGAGGAGGAGCTGGCCCTAGCCCGTAGACTGGTGGGCGATGGGACTCTTCCCCCTCCTGAATGACCCCCCGGTCTTCCTGGTGGCCTTCGCCTTGGCCGCCCTGGGGCTTGTGCTCCACAACCTCTTCCAGGCCCACCTGGCGGACCGCTATGGGGAAACCGCCCCCAGGCGCTACGGCTTCCTCTCCTTGGACCCAAGGGTCCACCTGGAGCCTTTGGGCCTGGTGCTCCTTCTCCTTCTGGGCTTCGGCTGGCCCCGCTTTGTGCCCACCAACCTGCCGGGGTGGAAAGGGGCCATGGTGGCCCTCATGGGGCCTTTGGGCTTCTTCTTCGCCGCCTTCCTCTATGGCCTTTTGGCCCGCTTCCTGCCCTATCCCTTTGGGGAGGGGCTTCTGGTGGCCCAGCGCCTCATGCTCCTTCACGCCGCCATCTACCTTTTCCCCGTGCCGCCCCTGGACGGGGCCAAGTTCCTTTACGCCGTGGGGGGCCTCGAGGCCCGGCGCTTCCTGGACCAGATCGCTGCCCTGGGGCCTCTGGGCTTCATCCTCATCTTCCTGGTCCTCTCCTTTGCCGGGGTCACGGCCTCCGTGGTCCAGGGGCTTTCCGGCCTCCTGGATAGCGTCTACCGGGTTCTTGGCCTATGATCGCCCTCCTGCAGCAGGACCCCCTGGCCTTCGCCCTGGCCTTTTCGGCCCTCCTCCTGAGCCTGGCCCTCCACGAGTGGGGCCACGCCTACGCCGCCCACCGCTATGGCGATGACACCGCCAGGTGCCTGGGCCGCCTCACCCTGAACCCCCTAAAGCACCTGGACCCTTTGGGCACGGTCCTGCTCCTTCTCGTGGGGTTCGGCTGGGCCAAGCCGGTGCCGGTGAACCCCTGGGCCTTCCGGAGCTACCGCCTGGGCCTTTTTGTGGTCTCCATCGCCGGCATCGTCATCAACCTGGCCCTGGCGGTCCTCTTCGCCCTTCTGGTGCGGGGGCTGTTCGCCTTGGACCCCTGGGGCGTGGCCCTCACCTTCCGGGGGGAGGGGCAGACCTTCCTCGGGGTTTTAGCCTTGGCCTTCTTCTTCGCCAGCAGCGTCAACCTGGTCCTCGCCGTCTTCAACCTCCTGCCCATTCCGCCCCTGGACGGCTCCAAGATCCTGCAAAGCCTTCTGCCCCTCTCCTGGCACCCATTTCTCTGGCGGCTTGAGCAGTATGCCTGGCTCTCCTTCCTCCTCATCCTCACCGTGCTCCGGGGGCCCATCCAGGAGGTGCTCCGCTTCGCCCGCAGGGTGTTCTTTGGCTTTTTCTTTGGCTAGACTGGGGGCATGCGCGGCCTTAGCCTGGCGGTCTCCGCCCTACGGCTTATTCTGGGGGGCGGCCTCCTCCAGCCAGCCCCGGAGGACCTTCAGGTTCCAGGCATCCTCCTCGGGGCTCCTGGGGGTCTCCAGGATGAAGACCCGGCCCCTCAGCCTGGGGTCCAGGAGGACCCCCTTGAGGCCCTCGCCGATCTGGCCCTGGAGGAGGTGGGCGTGGTGGTCTATGCGGCTCCCCAAGCCGCCCACGGAGTCGTTGAGGTGGACCACCGGCACCCGCTCCAGGCCCACCGCCTTATCCAAGGCGGTGAGGACCCCTTGGGGGTCTTCCTTCACGTCGTAGCCGGCGGCAAAGGCGTGGCAGGTGTCCAGGCAGGCCTGCAGGGGGGTGTCCTCCAGGAGCCAGGCCAGCTCCTCAAAGCCGCTTCCCACCTTCTCCCCGCCCCCAGCGGTGTTCTCCAGAAGGAGGGTGGGCTTCCCCCTGACCCCCGCCAGGCGGAGGGCCTTGAGGGCCCCCTCCTTGACCCTCTTGGGGTCCCCGGAGCCGGGGTGGACCACCACGTACTCCACGCCCAAGATGGCCGCCTTCTCCAGGTCGTCGGCCAGGCTCGTGACGCTCTTTTCCCAGAGCTCCCCCTCGGCCCCCAGGTTCACCAGGTAGGAGGCGTGGATGATGGCGGGCATCCCCCCCGCCATCTCCTTCAGGGCCCGGAAGGCCTCCACCTCGTTGGCGGCGAGGGGCCGGGTCCTCCAGCTCCTGGGGCTTTTGGCGAAGATCTGGAAGGCGGTGAGCCCCAGGGCCATGGCCTCCTCGAGGGCCCCGGCCGCCCCCTTCTTGCCGGCGATGGAGAGGTGAAACCCGTAGCGGACCATCACTCCTCCAGGACCTCGAGGCGCACCCAGGTGGCGGAAAGGGCCCCGATGGCCTTGGCGGCAGCGTAGGAGAGATCAATGATGTACCGCCCTCCAAAAGGCCCCCGGTCGTTGATGCGCACCACCACGCTCCGGCCGTTTTTGGGGTTGGTCACCCGCACCCGGGTGCCGAAGGGGAGGGTGGTGTGGGCGGCGGTGAGGGCGTGCATGTCGTAGATTTCGCCGCTGGCCGTCCTTTTGCCGTGGAAGCCGGGGCCGTACCAGACGGCGGGTCCTTCTTGGAAGAAGCGCCCCCCGGGTTCTTTTGGCCCTTCCCCACCCACCCTCAGCACCTGGCCGGGGTAGATGCGCTCTGAGGTGAGGCCGTTCAGGCGCATGGGCTCGGTCACGGTGAGGCCGTGGGCTTTGGCGATGCGGTAGAGGGTGTCCCCCGGCTTCACGGTGTAGGTCTGGGCCAGGGCCAGGGTGAAAAAGAGCCATAGGGCGAGAAGGCGCATCCTAGACCTCCAGGTAGCCCCGGGGAAAGCGGGAAAGGAGCTCTATCCCGTCCTCGGTGATGAGGACCAGCTCCTCAATCCGCACCCCGCCCACCCCGGGTAGGTAGACCCCGGGCTCCACGGTGACCACCATGCCGGGCTCCAGGACCTCTTCGGTGTAGGGGGAAAGCCCCGGTCCCTCGTGGACGGCGAGGCCCACCCCGTGGCCCAGGGAGTGGACGAAATAGCGGTCCAGGCCGCGGCGCCCCAGGGCCTCGCGGGCCAGGGCGTCCACCTCCTTCCCCGTCCTTCCGGGCTTAAGGCCCTGAAGGGCCACCTCGAGGGCCTCCTGGACCGCCTCGTAGACCCGGCGCATCTCCGGAGAGGGCTTCCCCAGGGCCACGGTGCGGGTCATGTCCGAGTGGTACCCCGCCACCTTGGCCCCCAGGTCCAGGGTGATGAGCTCCCCGGGCTCCAGGCGCTTCTCCGAGGCCCCGGCGTGGGGCAGGGCCCCCCTGGCCCCGGAGGCCACGATGGGGGGGAAGGCCACGCCCTCCGCGCCCTCCTTGCGCAGGAAGAACTCTATCTCCAGGGCCACTTCCCGCTCCTCCACCCCGGGCCTTAGGAGGGCCAGGGCCCGCTCCAGGGCCCTTTCCGCCAGGGCCTGGGCCTGGCGGATCCTCGCCACCTCCTCGGGGCTTTTCTTGAGGCGGAGGCGCTCTATGACCCCCTTGGTGGGCACCCACTCCGCAGGAGAAAGCTCCCGCAGGCGCTCCAGGGCGGCGTAGGGGAGGTGCTCCGCCTCAAAGCCCACCCGGCCCCTCAGGTCCTGGAAGAGGGCCTCCCTCTCCTCCCGCTTCAGGACCTTGGCGGGGATGCGGCTTTCCCGCTCCGCCTCGGGGTAGCGGGGGTCGGTGAGGAGGAAGGCCCCTTCGGGGGTGATGAGGACCTGGGCGTCCTCGGGGTGGGGGAAGCCCGTGAGGTAGCGGACGTTCTCCGGGCGGGTGATGTAGAGGGCGTCCAGCTCCAGGGGTTCTAGGAGGGCTTGCGGTTCCGGCACGGGGGCACTATACCCCTAGCTCCACACCCTGGTAAAGCGCCTCTACGGAGAGGGTTACGGGAGGGCAGGGGAGGGCTAAGGCCTCTTTAGGGCCTAGGGCCCGGTAGACCCAAGTTTCTCCCTGCCGTAGGTAGGCCTCCAGGCTCATCCTGCGGCTGTCCACCATGAGGTAGGCCTTCAGCGAGGGTAGGCGCAGGTAGTGCCAAAGCTTCTTCCCCCGATCCAGGTCCTCCGTGCTCTCGGAGAGGATCTCCACGAGAAGGCAGGGGGTTTCCTCGTAGAGGGGGGAGGGGGAGGGGTCGCATACCACCATGAGGTCGGGGTAAAAGACCGTGTCCTGGGCAGTCTTGAGGCGGCGGTCCGCCGCGTAGGCCTCGCATCCTTGGGCTAGGGCTGCGGGGGCCAGCTGGAGGATAAGGCGGGTGAGGAGCTGGTTGTGGGCCTTCCCCGCCCCCGCCATGGCCCACAAGAAGCCTTCCACCAGGTGGTGGCGGCGGGAACTCGCCGCCTCCAGGGCCAGGTAGGCCTCAAGGCTCAGGGGCTTGGCGGCCGCCTCACCCATGGGACCATTCTACCCTTTCCAGGGCGAAGCGGGCCTTCCCCTCTTCGTCCTCCACGCCGGTCCCGAAGCCCTCGAGGGGCCCCTCGGCCAGCTCCACGGCCAGGACCTCGCCGGCGATCCTGTTTCCGTGGCGCCTTAGCGCCTCCAGATAGACCCCTTCCGCCTGGTAGCGCACGCGGATGCGGTCCGCCACCTTCAGGCCCATGCTCTTCCTGGCCTCCTGCAGGAGGCGGATCAGGTCCCGGGCCAGGCCCTCCAGCTTCAGCTCCTCGGTGACCCGCACCTCCAAGGCGGCCACGTACCCGTCCTTCTCCAGGGCCTGGTACCCCTCGGGGGCCTGGGCCTCGAGGAGGACCTCCTCGGGCAGGAGGTGGAGGACCTGACCGCCCACCTCCAGGGCCACGCCCTCGCCCTTTAAAAGGGCGGCCACCACCCGGTCCCGCTCCCTCTCCAGGGCCTCCTTGATCCCGGGGACCAGGCGCCCGTACTTCTTGCCCAGGAGCTTGAGGTTGGGGAGGACCCGGTAGGAGAGGACCTCCTCCCCGGGCTCCAGGACCCGCACCTCCTTGACGTTGAGCTCCTCGGCGATCTCGGGGGCGAAGTGGCGAAGGCCCTCCCGCTCCAAGGGGGTGGGGGCGGTGACGAGGAGGAGGGGAAGAGGGGTCCTGGTCTTGACCCCGCTTCTGGCCCGGGCCGAGCGGGCGAGCTCCACCACCCTAAGGACCGCCCGCATCTTGGCCACCAGCGCCTCGTCCACCAAAGCCGGGTCCACCTCCGGCCAGTCGGCCAGGTGGACGCTTTCTTTGGCCCCCTCGTCCACGCTTCTCACCAAGTTCTGCCAGAGGACCTCGGCCAGATAGGGGGTGAAGGGGGCGGAGAGCTTGGCGATGAGGACCAGGGCCTCGTAGAGGGTGGCGTAGGCCGACTCTCGGTCCAGGGCGTCCTCGTTTTTCCAGTAGCGCCGCCTCCCCCGGCGCACGTACCACTGGGAGAGGTCCTCTACCACGAAGTCCCGGAGGGCGCGGCTAGAGGTGGTGGGGTCATAGGCCTCGAGGGCCTCGGTCACCCTCTGGATGAGGTCCTGCATGCGGGCGAGAAGCCAGCGGTCCAGCTCGGGCCGCTCCTTGGGCGGGGGCGGGGACTTCAGGTTGGGGCGGTCCAGGTTGGCGTAGGTGACGAAGAAGCTATAGACGTTCCAGAGGGTGAGGAAGTAGTCCCGCACCGTTTCCCGCACCAGGTTGGGGCCGAAGCGGCGGTCGGCCTCTGGGGGGGCGGAGATGTAGATGTACCACCGGAGGGCGTCCGCCCCGAACTCCCGGATGATGTCCCAGGGGTCCACCACGTTGCCCTTGGACTTGGACATCTTCTGCCCCTTCTCGTCCAGGATGAGGCCGTGGCAGATGACGTTCTTAAAGGCGATGGAGCCGAAGAGCATCACCCCGAGCTGGTGCAGGGAGTTGAACCAGCCCCGGGTCTGGTCGATGCCCTCGGCGATGAAGTCAGCGGGGAAGGCCTCCCGGAACTCCGCTTCGTTCGCAAAGGGGTAGTGGATGGAGGCGAAGGGCATGGCCCCGGAGTCGTACCAGACGTCAATGACGTAGGGGACCCGGCGCATGGTCCCGCCGCAGGCGCACCCTAGCTCCACCCGGTCCACGTGGGGGCGGTGGGGGTCAAAGGGCTCGGGGAGGGGAGTTTTGGCTCTGGCCTTCAGCTCGGCGAAGCTCCCGATGGCCTCCTCCTTGCCGCAGGCCTCGCAGACCCAGATGGGGAGGGGGGTGCCCCAGTAGCGGTTGCGGCTTAGGGCCCAGTCCACCAGGTTTCTCAGCCACTCCCCGTAGCGGCCCTCCTTGATGTGGGGCGGCACCCAGTTGATCTCCTGGTTCTTGCGGACGAGCTCCTCCTTGAAGGCGGTGTTTCGGATGAACCAGGTCTCGGTGGCGTAGTACATGAGGGGGGTGGAGCACCGCCAGCAGTGGGGGTAGCTGTGGAGGATCTGCTCCTCCTTAAAGAGGAGGCCCCGCGCCCTTAGGTCCTTGAGGACGGCCCGGTTGGCCTCCCGGAAGAAGAGGCCCTCAAAGGGGGCCACCCGCATCTTCCCCTCCTCGTCCACGGTCTTGAGGAGGGGAAGGCCGTAGCGCCTGGCCGTCTCCAGGTCCTCGGCGCCGAAGGCGGGGGCCTGGTGGACGATGCCGGTGCCGTCCTCCCGGCTCACGTAGTCGGCGAGGACGGTGAAGTAGCCCCGCTCCAGCTCCTGGGGATAGGGGGGCTCGTAGGGGAGGCCCTCGAGGTCCTTCCCCAGGAAGGTTCGGAGGACGGGCATCTCCTCGCCCAGAAGCCCTTTCCCCAGGCCCTCTTCCAGGATCAGGGCCTCCTCGCCCAGGGCGAAGGCGGCGTAGGTGTACTCGGGGTGGAGGGCGGCGGCCACGTTGCCGGGCAGGGTCCAGGGCGTGGTGGTCCAGATGAGGAGGCTAGCCTGCTCCAGGCCCAGCCTCCCGGGCTCCTTGAGGGGCAGGCGCACGTAGACCGAGGGGTCGTGGATCTCCTTGTAGCCCAAAGCGAGCTCGTGGGAGGAGAGGGGGGTGCCGCACCGCGGGCAGTAGGGCACCACCTTGTGGTCCCGGTAGAGGAGGCCCCGGTCAAAGAGGCGCTTCAGGCTCCACCAGATGCTCTCAATGTAGGTGGGGTGCAGGGTGGCGTAGGCGTTTTCCAGGTCCACCCAGTAGGCGAGGCGCTCGGTGAAGGCCTCCCACTCCTTCTCGTAGGCGAAGACCGACTCCCGGCAGGCCTGGTTGAAGCGCTCAATGCCGTAGGCCTCAATCTCCCGCTTGCTCTTTAGCCCCAGCCTCTTCTCCACCTCCAGCTCCACGGGCAGGCCGTGGGTGTCCCAGCCCGCGCGCCTCGGCACGTAGTAGCCCCGCATGGTCTTGAAGCGGGGGAAGAGGTCCTTGTAGCTCCGGGCCTGGGCGTGGCCCACGTGGGGCATGCCGTTGGCCGTGGGCGGGCCCTCGTAGACGGTGTAGCGGGGAGCGCCCTTGCGGGCCTCCACGCTCTTTTGGAAGATCTTCTCCCGCTTCCAGAAGGCCAGGATCTCCTCTTCCAGCCTGGGAAAGTCCGGCTTGCCGACCTCTTGGAACATCCCTCACCTCCTAGCAAAACGCCCGCGCCCAAAGGCGCGGACGAAAGCCACCAAGACTTCCGCGGTACCACCGCGCTTCCTGGGTCGCCCCAGGCCCTCGTTGAGGCGCTGTTACGGGCGCCACCCGGCGGGCATTACTCGGGGGTTGCCCTTTCCTCCCGCGGCTCCGGGGCGATCTTCCCACCCGCCCTCACCGCCGGGCTTCCACCCTCCCCGGCTCGCTGGGGGCTTTTGGGCGGAGGTACTCTCCCCATCCTCGCCTTTACAACCCGCCAGCCCTGGGGTAGAATCCCCTGCTGGCGGCTAAGGCTATGCTAGCAGGCCCCTCCCTACCTTGACAACGCCCTCTAGCCGTCTGCTAGAATTTAGCTAAGCCGGTCCCTTCCCGCCAAAAGGAGCCCAACATGGAGCTCTACCTGGACACCGCCGACTTGGAGGAGATACGGGAGATCGCTGCCTGGGGCGTCCTCTCCGGGGTCACCACCAACCCCACCCTGCTGGCCAAGGCCTTCGCCGGGGAGCGCCTCACCTGGGAAAGGCTTAGCCAGCACCTGAAAGCCGTTTGCGAGCTAGCCGGAGGGCCCGTTTCCGCCGAGGTCACGGCCCTTGAGGCCGAGGCCATGGTGGAGGAGGGAAGGAGGCTCGCCGCCCTCCACCCCAACATCGTGGTCAAGCTCCCCACCACCGAGGAGGGCCTCAAGGCCTGCCGGGCATTGAGCGCCGAGGGCATCCGGGTCAACATGACCCTCATCTTCTCCGCCAACCAGGCCCTCCTGGCGGCCCGGGCGGGGGCCAGCTACGTGAGCCCCTTCCTGGGCCGGGTGGACGACATCTCCTGGGACGGAGGAGAGCTTTTGAGGGAGATCGTGGAGATGCGGGAGGTCCAGGGCCTGCCGGTGCGGGTCATCGCCGCCTCCATCCGCCACCCCCGCCACGTGACGGAGGCCGCCCTTCTGGGGGCCGACATCGCCACCATGCCCCACGCCGTCTTCAAGGCCCTCCTCAGGCATCCCCTGACGGACCTAGGCCTCAAGCGCTTTATGGAGGATTGGGAGAAGGTCAGGCCATGAAGAAGAAAGCGGAAACCCCTGAGATGACCCTTTCCTACCAGGACCTAGCGGGGAAGATCCTGCCGGAGCTCCACCTGTTGGCCCAGGAAGCCGGCATTGAGAACTACAAGCGCATGAAGAAGGACCAGCTCATCATGGCCCTCCTGGAAAGGCAGACCCAGGGGGAGGGTTTGCAGCTGGTGAGGGGATACTTGGAAATCAGCCCCGATGGCTACGGCTTCCTCACGGAGAACCTCTACAACCTCGAGTCCCGGGTGGCCATCGTCTCCGCCGGGCTCATCCGCCAGTACGCCCTAAGGAGCGGGGACTACATTGTGGGCCGGGCCCGGCCCCCCAGGGAGAACGAGCGCTACGGGACCCTCATCAAGGTGGAGGCGGTCAACGACCTGGACCCCGAGGCCGCCAAGAACCGCCCCCGCTTTGACGAGCTCATCCCCCAGTTTCCCGACCGGCAGATCCGGCTGGAGACCACCCCGGACGAGCTCTCCACCCGGGTCATTGACCTCCTGGCCCCCATCGGCCGGGGGCAGCGGGGGCTCATCGTGGCCCCGCCCAAGGCCGGTAAGACCACCCTCCTCAAGAAGATCGCCAACGCCGTCCTCAAAAACGAGCCCGACATCAAGGTCATCGTCCTCCTCATTGACGAGCGGCCCGAGGAGGTCACGGACTTCCGGGAAAGCGTAGAGGGGGCCGAGGTCATCGCCAGCACCTTTGACGAGCCGCCCCAGAACCACATCCGGGTGGCGGAGTTCGTCCACGAGCGGGCCAAGCGCATCGTGGAGGAGGGCGGGCACGTGATGATCCTCCTGGACTCCATCACCCGCCTGGCCCGGGCCAACAACCTGGTGACCCCGCCCACGGGCCGCACCCTCTCAGGGGGGCTGGACTCCGCCGCCCTCTACTTCCCCAAGCGCTTCCTGGGCGCCGCCCGCAACATCCGGGGGGGCGGGAGCCTCACCATCCTGGCCACCGCCCTGGTGGAGACGGGAAGCCGGATGGACGACGTCATCTTTGAGGAGTTCAAGGGCACGGGCAACATGGAGCTCCACCTCTCCCGCCGCCTCGAGGAGCGCCGCATCTTCCCGGCCATAGACATCCTGAAGTCGGGCACCCGGCGGGAGGAGCTCCTTTTGGGCGAGGAGGTGGTCCACAAGATGTGGCTTCTGCGCAAGGTTCTGGCGGACATGGACCCCGCCGAGGCCATGGAGATGCTCCTCTCCCGCCTGGCCCGAACCAAGAGCAACAAGGAGTTCCTGGCCGCTTTGGCGGCCCGCTAGGCCTTTTGCCCCTCGCCCTTTTTGCCCGGGGGGTTGGTATAATCTCCCCGGGTTTGGTTTTTGGAGGTGGCCTTTGCGGGGGATTTTGGGAGCTTTGTGCGTATTTTGCGCCTTGCCCGCCTGGGCCAAGCTGCCCGTCTTGAGCCCCCTGCCTCTTCCGGAGGCCACGGTGGAGGTGGGGGGAACGGCCAGGAAGGGGTGGGTGCTCTACACGGTGCGCCCCGGGGACACCCTGGCGGGCATCGCCGCCCGCTACGGGGTGGACCCCAGGCACATCCTGTGGTCCAGCGGCCTGAAGGGGGACCGCCTCCAGGTGGGCCAGGAGCTCCGCATCCCCCTGGTGGCGGTGGAGGAGCGAAAGCCCCGCATCCCCCCTGGGGTGGAGGTCTACCGGGTCCGGCCCGGGGACACCCTGGCCTCTTTGAGCCAGCGCTTTGGCCTTTCGCCTTTGGAGCTCGTCTCCGCCAACCCCTCTTTGGAGAGCCTGGACAGGCTGGTGGCGGGGAGCCTCCTTTACATTCCCAAGAGGACCAAGGGGCTTCTGGTGGCCCTGCCGGAGGGGGAGACGCTGGTGGATCTGGCCCGGCGCTTTGGCCTCTCCCCACTGGAGGTGGCCAAGGCCAACGGCCTGGAGGACCCCACGGCCCTCCGCCCCGGGGACCTGGTCCTCCTGCCGGGCATAGAGGCCAAGGCCACCTACCAGCGCCTGCTCGCCAAGCAGGAGGCGGAGAGGCGGGCCCGCCTCGAGGCCGAGCGCAAGCGCCAGGAGGAGAGGCGCCTGGCCGAGGAGCGGAGGCGTCAGGAAGCGTTGCGTCAGGCCCAGCTCCGCCAGGCCCGGCTTCGCCAGGCCCAGGTTCAAAGGCCCCAGGTGCGCCGGGTGAGCTACCAGGAGGGGGGGATGCGCTGGCCCCTTTCCAGCTTCCGCATCACCACCTACTTCGGCGGACGGGGGGCCTTCCAGCGCTACCACACGGGGATAGATCTGGCCGCTCCTCACGGCACCCCCGTGGTGGCGGCCAAGGACGGGCAGGTGCAGGTGGCGGGCTGGAGCTCCTTCGGCTACGGCTTCCACGTGATCCTGGACCACGGGGGCGGGGTGGAAACCCTCTACGCCCACATGAGCCGCATCGCCGTGCGGCCAGGCCAGTGGGTGGAGGCGGGCCAGGTGATCGGCTACGTGGGCTCCACGGGCTGGTCCACGGGCCCCCACCTCCACTTTGAGGTGCGGGTGAACGGGGTGCCCCGGAACCCTCTGGCCTACCTGCCCTGAGCCGGGGCCCGGCCCGGGGGGCGCCGCCCCCCGGGTTTGTGCCTCACCACCCTTGACCCCCTGAGGCGCAAGGTGGAGGATAGAGGTCGGCATGGAGAAGGGCACCTTCCAGATCAAGACCGGGTTCGCCGAGATGTTCAAGGGCGGGGTGATCATGGACGTGACCACCCCGGAGCAGGCCGTCATCGCCGAGGAGGCGGGGGCGGTGGCGGTCATGGCCTTGGAGAGGGTTCCCGCCGACATCCGGGCCCAGGGGGGCGTGGCCCGCATGTCCGACCCCAAGGTCATCAAGGAGATCATGGCGGCGGTGTCCATCCCCGTGATGGCCAAGGTGCGGATCGGCCACTTCGTGGAGGCCATGATCCTGGAGGCCATCGGGGTGGACTTCATCGACGAGTCCGAGGTCCTGACCCCCGCCGACGAGGAGCACCACATTGACAAGTGGAAGTTCAAAGTGCCCTTCGTGAACGGGGCCCGGGACCTGGGGGAGGCCCTTAGGCGCATCGCCGAGGGGGCGGCCATGATCCGCACCAAGGGGGAGGCGGGCACGGGCAACGTGGTGGAGGCGGTGCGCCACGCCCGCACCATGTGGAAGCAGATCCGCTACGTCCAGTCGCTTCGCGAGGACGAGCTTGTGGCCTACGCCAAGGAGATCGGGGCGCCTTTGGAGCTGGTGCGTTGGGTGCACCAGCACGGGCGGCTTCCCGTGGTGAACTTCGCCGCCGGGGGCATCGCCACCCCCGCTGACGCCGCCCTCATGATGCACCTGGGGATGGACGGGGTCTTCGTGGGCTCGGGGATCTTCAAGTCCGGGGACCCCAAGAAGCGGGCCCGGGCCATCGTGCGGGCGGTGACCCACTACAACGACCCCGAGGTCCTGGCCGAGGTCAGCGAGGACCTGGGGGAGCCCATGGTGGGCATCAACCTGGACCAGCTCAAGGAAGAGGAAAGGCTTGCCAAGCGGGGCTGGTAGGGCGGTCTGCGGGGTCTACGAGATCCACCCGGAAAGGGTGGAGCGGGCCAGGGCCGCCCTTCCAGAGGAAGGCCTTTTGCAAAGGGCGGCCCTCCTCCTCAAGGCCCTTTCCGACCCCACCCGCATGCGTCTCCTCCTGGCCCTAAGGGCGGCGGGGGAGCTTTGCGTGTGCGACCTGGCCCTCCTGGCCGGGGTCTCGGTTTCGGCGGTGAGCCACCAGCTCAGGCTTCTCCGCCAGGCCCGGCTGGTGGCCTTCCGCCGGGAGGGGAAGCAGGTCTACTACCGCCTCGCCGACCAGCACGTGGAAGCCCTCTTGGAGGGGGCCCTGGCCCACGCGGAAGAAGACACTTGAACGATTGCTCAAATGACGCTACCCTGGGGGCATGGAACCCACTCCCAGGGTTTACCGCGTGGAGGGCATGGACTGCGCCGACTGCGCCCGCCACGTGGAGGAGGCCGCCAGGAGCCTGCCGGGCGTGGCGGCGGCCCAGGTTAGCTTCGCCAGCGGAAAGCTCTTCTTGGTGCTGGAAAACCCCCAGGCGGAAAAGGAGTTGGAGCGGGTCCTGAGGCCCATGGGGTACCGTCTTCAGCCCGAGGGCCTCCGCGCTAGGGGCTTTCCCGGCCCCTGGCCCTGGGCCCTCCTCACCGGGGGCCTCCTTGCCCTGGCCTTCCTCCTCGCCCAGGCCTGGCCCCAGTGGGGGACCTACGGGTACGCCCTGGCGGCCCTTCTCGGGGTTTTCCCCTTGGCCAGGCGGGCCCTGGCCGGCCTCCGGCAGAACCCCTTCAGCATGCAGGCCCTGGTGGTCCTGGCTACCCTGGGGGCCCTCATCCTGGGGGCCTGGGCCGAGGCGGCGGTGGTGGTCTTCCTCTTCCTGGTGGGGGAGGTGCTGGAGGCCTACAGCGTGGACCGCTCCCGCAAGGCCATCTTCGCCCTGGCGAGCCTTCTGCCCAGGCGGGCCCTAAGGCTGGAAGGGGAGGAGGTCCGGGAGGTTCCTCTCGGGGCCCTTAGGCCTGGGGACCGGGTACGGGTGCCCCAGGGGGAGAGGGTGCCTGCGGACGGGGTGGTCCTGGAGGGGGAGGCGGAGGTGGAGGAGGCCGCCTTCACCGGGGAGCCCCTGCCCCAGAGGCGAGGGGTCGGGGAGAGGGTCTACGGGGGGAGCCTGGTGGTGACGGGGAGCCTTCTCCTCAGGGTGGAGAAGGCCCCCCTCGAGGGCTTCCTGGCCCAGGTGGAGCGCCTAGCCGAGGAGGCCCTTTTGCGCAAGTCCCAGATGGAGCGGCTGGTGGACGCCTTCAGCCGCCGCTACACCCCGGCCGTCCTCCTCCTGGCCCTCTTCTGGGGCGGGGTTCTTCCCCTCTTGGTGGGGGAGTTCCAGCGCCACCTCTACCAGGCCCTGGCCCTCCTCCTCATCGCCTGCCCCTGCGCCTTGGTGGTCTCGGTGCCCGCCGCCGTGGCCGCCGGGGTGGCCCGGGGGGCCAGGCTTGGGGTTCTCTTCAAGGGGGGTGGGGCTTTGGAGCGGCTGGGCTGGGTGCGCCACCTGGCCCTGGACAAGACCGGAACCCTCACCCTGGGGGAGCCCAGGCTTTTGCGGGTGGAGCCCCTGGGGCTTCCCGAGGCCGAGGCTTTGGCCCTGGCGGCGGCGGTGGGGGTGGGGATGAGCCACCCCCTGGCCCGGGCGGTGCGGGAAAGGGCCCAGGGGCTTCCCCTCCCTGAGGCCGGGGCGCACCGGGGGGTTCCTGGCCTAGGGGTCTTCGCCCGGGTGGAGGGGGAGGGGGTGGGGCTTGTGCGCCCGGGCGCCCTTGCCCTCCCTCCCGAGCTCGCCCGCCGGGTGGCAGCCCTGGAGGCCGAGGGGTACAGCCTGGCCCTCCTGGTGAAGGGAGAAAGGCCCCTGGCCCTCTTCCTCTTCGCCGATGCCCCAAGGCCCGAGGCCCGGGAGGTCCTGGAAGAGGTGCGCCGCCTGGGGCTGAAGCCCTTTCTCCTGACCGGGGACGGCGAGGCGGCGGCCCTGGGCCTGGGCCGGGCTCTAGGTCTGGGCCCGGAGGAGGTGCGGGCCCGCCTCACCCCCGAGGCCAAGCTGGAGCTGGTGGCGGCGTTGGACCGGGAAGGGGGGGTGGCCATGGTGGGGGACGGGGTCAACGACGCCCCCGCCCTGGCCCGGGCCACGGTGGGCCTGGCGGTCCTGGAGGGCACCGAGGTGGCCCTGAAGGCGGCGGACGCCGGGCTTATGGGCCTTAGGACCCTTCCCCGGGCCATCCGCTTAAGCCGCTTCCTGAGGCGGGTGGTCTTCCAGAACATCGCCCTGGCCGTGGGCCTCAAGGGCCTCTTCCTCCTCACCACCCTTCTTGGCCTGACCGGGCTCTGGCCCGCGGTCCTGGCCGACAACGGGGCCCTGGTCTTGGTCAGCCTGAACAGCCTGCGCCTCCTCTGGGCCCGGGTATAGTCTCTCCGTGCCGGTCAGGCGTTGGGCGGAGCAAGCCTCCAGGTGAGGGCCTCGAGGCCGGAGGCTTTGTAGCCTGGACAAAACTTGTACAATAGGTCTTCCCTCATACTCTTCCTTGGAGGGAAGCGATGAAAAAGGTTTTGGCGCTTTTGGCGGTTCTGGCGGTAAGCGGTCTGGCCCTGGCCCAAGGGGCCATGGTGCGGGTGGCCCACCTCTCCCCGGATGCTCCGGCGGTGGACGTCCTGGTGAACGGCCAGCGGGCCATCACCAACCTGGCCTTCAAGGAGGTCACCCGTTACATCCCCCTGCCCGCGGCCAAGGTGCGGGTACAGGTGGTCCCCGCCGGGCAGAGCTCGCCGGTGGTCATAGACGCGGAGCTGGACCTGAAGGAGGGCGTGTACTACACCGTGGCCGCCACCGGCTTCCTGAATAGCATCCGGCCCCAGGTCTACACGGACACCCTGGCGGGCTTCTTCCCCCGGGCAGGGTACGCCCGGGTGCGGGTGGTCCACGCCTCCCCCGACGCCCCGGCGGTGGACGTGGCCGTGAAGGGGGGCCCGGTCCTCTTCGCGGGCCTGTCCTTCCCCCGGGCCAGCACTTACCTCTCCGTGCCCGCGGGGACCTATGACCTCGAGGTCCGGGCGGCGGGCACCACCACCGTGGCCCTGGCCCTTCCCGGCGTGACCCTGGAAAGCGGCAAGATGTACACCGTCTTCGCCGTGGGCAGCCTCGGCCAGGGGACCCTCACCGTGGTGGCGGTGGTGGACGCCACGGTTCTGGGCGGTACCCGCTAAGGTAACCCCTATCCCTTCCCCGGGCCTACCCCGGGGGAGGCTTTTCCATGAGGCTTCTCCCCTGGCTTAGCCCCCTTTTGGCCTGCCCCCGGTGCTGGGCGGGGCTCCTTCTGGGGGAGGAGGCCTTCTGCCCGGCCTGCGGGGCCCACTACCCCTGGCGCGGGGGGTTTTTGGACCTGCGGGCCTATGGGGAGAGGCCCCACCTCCGCCTAGTGAACGCCCTTCTCCCGGTGGCCCACTTCTACGACCATTGGCGGGCGCGTTCCACGGCCCTCCTATCCGGGGGACGGCTTTCCTTCGCCCAGGAGCTGGACCGAATGCGCGCCTGGCTCCTCCCTGCCGAACCCCCCTTCCTGGACGTGGGCACCGGGACCGGGGTTTACCGGGAGGCCCTGGGGGAAGGGGCCGTAGGCCTGGACCCCTCCCTGGCCTTCCTCCGGGTGGCCCAGAGAAAGCGGCCCGGCGCCTACCTACTTGGGCACGGGGAAAGGCTTCCCTTCCGGGACGGGGTCTTTGGGGGTGTGGCCGTCGGCCCCACCTGGAACGAGTTCCAGGACCCCTGGATGGCCGCCCTGGAGGCCAGGCGGGTCCTGAGGCCGGGCGGGCGGCTTTTCGGCCTCCTGCTCCTGGGCCCCGGGTCTGGGCTTGGCCTCTGGCGGCCTAGGGAGGAGGAGATCCAGGCCCTCCTGGAGGAGGCGGGCTTTCGGTCCCGGGTGGAGCGGTGGGGGCGGCTGGGCCTGATCCTGGCCGAGGTAGGATGAGGTAAAGGAGGCGGAATGCGCACGGGCTTTAAGAGCGTGGAGCGGGGCCTCGAGGCGAGCTTTCGTTGGAGGGGCTTGAGGGGTTGACGACAGCCGCCACTTTTATCGTCATTCATCGCACTCTAGGGTTGACTCCGATGGCAGGGCGGCTGTATCCTTAGAACAGCCATGGCTCAGGCCCTTTACCCACGAGGCGAGAACCAAGCCCAGGTCGCTGGGCCTGGGCTCATGGGCCGCGAAGGCCTGGCCCACCTGACGGGCCCTACCGCCAGTTCGGCGGGAAGTCACGCCTGTGGAGACTCCTCTGGCGGCGGAACGGCTCTGTTGAGCCGGCCTACGAGCCACGGGTCGGTGAGACAGGAAGTGGCCCGTCGTCATCGTCCCGTTGAGGGGCGAAATAGTTGATGATGGGTCACGGAACGGTAGGCCCTAGTCCCCGGGGGGTTTGGCCTTCAGCCTAGGTCCATGCGCCTTTTGGCCGCCTCCCTCCTTCTGGCCTCGGCCCTAGCCCAGGAGTACCGGGCCCTTCCTGGGGCGTACACGGGCTTGGCCCACCTGGACCGAAGCTACGCCCTGGTCTACCCGGCGGAAAGGCCCCGGACGGTCCTCCTCTTCGTGCCGGGGCTTTTGGGCGGGAGCACCAACTTCGCCCTACTGGCGGAGCGCCTCAAGGCCCTGGACCCCTCCTTGGAGGTCTGGGCCTGGGAGAGGCGGGCGAATGGCCTCGAGGACCGCCAGGGGTTTCTCCAGGCGGACCCCCTGGCCTACTACCGGAACCTCAAGGCGCCAGACCTGAGCCCCTTACGGGCCTGGGGCCTGGAGGTGCACCTAAGGGACCTGGACCTGGCGGTGGAGGAGGCCAGGAAGCGGGGCCCGGTGGTCCTCCTGGGCCACTCCCTGGGGGCCTCCCTAGCCACCCTTTACGCCTGGCTCCATGGGGAGAAGCTTGGGGGCCTGGTCCTGCTGGACGGGAGCCTGGGGCTAGTCCAGGTGTCCCGGGAGGCCTTCCTGGAGGGGCAGGACACGCCCTTTGGCCGCCTCCCCGGGCTCAAGGCCTTCCTCGCCGGTGAGGCGAGCCCCGTCTTCGAGGCCTTTCTCACCCCCAAGGACCTGGCCCTGGCGGAGGCCGAGGCCTACCTGGCAGCAAAGCGCCCCGAGGAGCCCGTCCCCTTCGGCCCCTATCGGGCCACCCGGGAGGCTTTAGCCCTCCTGCGGGTGGACGACCACTACAGCCTCTTTCCCGCCTTCAGCGTGAGCGCGGGCCGGGCCTGGGCCAGGGAGGGGCTTAGCCTCCTGGGCCTTCTCCAGGGGCGGCTGGTCCTCACGGTGAGGGGGCCCAGGGATGGGCTCGTCCGCTGGCGGGACACGGGGGAGGCCACGGACCCGAGGGCTTTCTTGAGGGCCTATGCCCGGCCCGAGACCGGCTTTTCCGAGTGGTATTTCCCCTACCGGCTTCTCCTGGAGATCGGCGGCCACCCCTACGTCCTCCCGGGCCTTAGGCCCCGGGCCCTCCCCTACCCGGTCCTGGCCCTGGGGGCGGGGAGGGGCCTTTTCCCCGATCCCCAAGGCTTCCGCCTGGGGGAGTTCTTCCCCGGCACCCCCGCCGAGGCCAAGGTCCTCCCCGGCCTCACCCACCTGGACCTCCTCACGGAAAGGGAGGGAAGGACGGCTGGGCTTCTCCTTCGCTACCTGCAAGACCTAGGGCTTCTAGGGCCAGGCGGGCTGCCCTGAGGCCGGAGAGGGCTGCGGCGGGGACGCCCTGCCCCGGGAAGACCCCTTCCCCCACCCGGAAGACGTTGGCAAGGAGGCGCACCCGGGGGAAGCGGAAGGGGTGGGTCTGGGGGAACCCCCCCACCCAGGCCCTTCCGGCGAAGCGCCGGTAGGTCAGGGGGGTGGCGAAGAGGAGGAACTCCGCCTCCCTTAGCCCGGGAAGGAGGGCTTCCCCCAGGCTTAGGGCTAGGGCCCCCCACCGGGCCTTGAGCGCCCCGTACTCCTCCCGGGAAAGCCCCTCCCAGAGGGCCAGGGGGGTGTGGAGGCTTAGGGCGAAGGCCGTCTTCTCCCCCTCGGGGCGCAAGGAGAGGAAGGCGAAGGGCCTCTCCCTAGCGTTTTGCCGGAAGTAGGGGGGAGGGGCCCTAAAGGGCAGGACCCCGTGGACGGCGAAGGCTCCCCAGGCGTCTTTGGGCACCCCCTCGGGAAGGCCCAGGAGGGGCTCCGGGGGGACGTTGAGGACGAAGAGGTCGGCCTCCACTACCTCCTTTTCCCCCCGCCGCCTTCCCCCGTAGACCACCTCCACGGCCCGGGCCCGTCCTCCCTTCAGGAGGAGCCTCCCCGCCCTGGCCTTGTAGCGGACCTCGAGGCCCTCCGCCAGGGCCTCGGCCACTCGGCCCACCCCTCCCGGGACCAGGGCCGGGCCCAGGTGGGGCAGGTCCAGGGCCATGGCGGCGTAGAGGGCGTAGGTCCTCCTGGCCTCGGTTTGGCTGGCGATGAGGAGCTGGGCGTCCAGGAAGCGGAGGAAAAGGGGGTCTTTGGGGGCCCGGTGGACCGCTTTCAGGAAGAGGTCGGGGAGGAGGGGGAGGAGCTTTGGGAATAGGCTTAAAAGTCCTGGGAACTCCCCCCCTTCCGGGGGCCAGGGGAGCCTAGGGGCCAGGGCCTTGAGCCTATCCGCCCGCTCCGCCTGCCAGCGCCAGAAGGGGAGGACCTGGGGGCCGAAGAAGTCCTTCTGGGCCTCCCGCTCCGCCTCCCGCCCCACGGGGCGCACCACCTTTCCCCGGGGCAGGCGGACCTCCAGGAGGGGGAAGCCCTCGGGGAGGGGCTCCACGGGGAAGCGCACCCCCAGGGCCTCCGCCACTAGGGCCAGGGGGGCTCCGGGGGCGAAGCCGGAAAGGAGGGTGGCCCCGGCGTCCAGGCGGAAGCCGCGGTGGTAGAAGCTCCCGGCAAGGCCCCCCGGGTAGGTGTGGGCCTCCAGGACCAGGACCTCTAGGCCCGCCCGCCTCAGGGCCCTGGCCGCCACCAGCCCCCCGATGCCCGCCCCCACCACCACCGCCCGCACGGGGCCTAGGGTAGCCCCTCCGTTTGGGAAAGACCTTGGCCTGGACCATGGTCCCCCGCCACCTTCCCCGAGGGGAGCACGGGTATGCTTGGAGCGTGCGCGTCTTGGTTACGGGGGCCACGGGCTACGTGGGGGGAAGGCTGGTGCCTAGGCTTCTGGAGAGGGGGCACCAGGTGCGGGTCTTGGTGCGGGACGAGGCCCGTCTTCAGGGGCGCCCCTGGGCGGGGCGGGTGGAGGTGGTGCGGGGGAGCCTCGAGGACGAGGAAGCCCTGAGGCGGGCCCTGGAGGGGGTGGAGGCCGCCTACTACCTGGTCCACGCCATGCTCTCGGAAAAGGCCTTCCAGGAGGCGGAGCGCCGCCAGGCGGGGACCTTCGCCCGGGTGGCCCGGGAGGCGGGCCTTGCGCACGTGGTCTACCTCGGCGGGCTCCTACCCAAGGAGGGGAAACCCTCCCCCCACTTGAGGAGCCGAGCCCAGGTGGGGGAGATCCTGAGGGCAAACCTCCCCGCCACGGAGTTCCGCGCGGGGCCCATCGTGGGCTCGGGGTCCGCCAGCTTTGAGATGGTCCGCTACCTGACGGAGCGCCTGCCCATCATGGTGGCCCCCCGCTGGGTGCTGAACCCCGTCTCGCCCATCGCCATCCGCGACGTGTTGGCCTACCTCCTCCTGGCCCTGGAGCGGGGGCCCTCCGGCGTGGTGGAGATCGGCGCCGAGCCCCTCTCCTTCAAGGCCATGATGGAGGCCTACGCCGAGGTCCGGGGGCTTAAGCGGGTCATCCTTCCTGTCCCCGTGCTGGCCCCCAGGCTCGCCGCCCTTTGGGTGGGCCTGGTGACCCCTATCCCCAACCGCCTGGCCCTGCCCCTGGTGGAGGGGATCCTCCACCCCTTGGTGGCGGACACCGCCCGGGCCAGGGCCCTCTTCCCCGAGGTGGAGCCCATCCCCTACCGCAAGGCGGTGGAGCTGGCCCTGGAGCGCATCGCCCTGGGGGAGGTGGAGACCCGCTGGTCCGGGGCGCTTTATGGGGAAGGGTACCGCCTCGAGGACCGCGAGGGCCTCATCCGCGAGGTTCGGGTCCTCCACGCCAAGGCTTCCCCGGAAGCCCTCTTCAGAAGCTTCTCTTCCCTGGGTGGCGAGCGGGGCTGGCTCGCCTGGAACTGGGCCTGGGTCCTGAGGGGCCTGTTGGGCCGGATGGTGGGGGGCCGGGCCTGAGGCGGGGGAGGCGCCACCCCACCGAGCTCCTCCCCGGGGAGGCGGTGGACTTCTGGCGGGTGGAGGCCGTAGAGCCTCCCCGGCTCCTCCGCCTGCGGGCGGAGATGCGCCTTCCCGGGCGGGCCTGGCTGGAGTGGGAGGCCCGGGAGGAGAAGGGGGGAAGCCTCCTGGTCCAGACCGCCTACTTTGAGCCCAAGGGCCTCACGGGCTTCCTCTACTGGTGGGCCCTTTACCCCATCCACCGGCGCATCTTCAGCGACCTGGCGCGGGCGATTGTCCGCGAGGCCGAAGCCGCCCAAGCCAAAGCTCCATGGTCAGGAGGTGAGGCAGGGTGAGGGCGAAGATGGCCCCCATGTAGGCGGCCAGGGGGTCCTGGAGCCTGGGGTAAAGGAGGAGGGCGAGGACGATCCCCCCTAGCGTCCCCCCGTACACCCAGAGCCACTCCCGACCCCGAACGCCCACCAGGCGCAGGCTGTCCAGGCTATGTTGGAGGAGAAAGTAGCCTCCCAAAGCGGCGTAGGGGTGGGCCAAGGCTGCCACCAAGGCCAGGAGGAGGGTGTCCCCTAGGGCTCTGGCCCTTGGCCTCTCCCGGAGGGCAAGGAGCAGAAGGAAGCCCCACGAGGCCCCCGCTACCCATGGAGGAAGGCCAAAGCCCCCAGAGAAGGCCTGGAGAAAGGGCTGGATGGCCTCCTGATGGAAAAGGAAAGGAAAGAGGAGGATCGTGCCCGCCCTCAGGTACCCCAGGGCCCCCTTGCCCTCCACGCGGCCCCAATGGAAGAGGGCCATGCCCAAGAAGAGGAGGAGGGCGAGGGCGGGCTGGTGGAGGAGGAGGGCCAGGAGAAGGCCCGCAAGGCCCAGATAGAGGGCTAAGTAGGGCAGGAGGGGCAGGCCGAGCCTCCGGGCTACCAAAAGGTCGGCCGCGCCGTGGGGCATCCCTAAGGCCAGGGCGGAAAGGAGGAGGAGGCCCAGGGCCCAGGCCTCGGGGAGGAAGATGAAGGGAAGGAGATAGAAAGAAGGCATACCTCACCTTTCAGTGTACACCTTTTGCCAAAACGTTGTGTAGGTAAACATTCCTGCCTTTTCCTTGCTCTGTAATAGACCTGAGGCCCCAGGCGGGCTGCCGAGAAAGGAGGTCGTGAGTTATGCGGATGCTTCCGGAACTGAGCTTTGGCCAGTACTGGCTGGTGTTCAACATGCTCTCCCTGACCATCGCCGGGATGTTCGCCGCCTTCGTCTTCTTCCTCCTGGCGCGGAGCTACGTGGCCCCCAGGTACCACATCGCCCTTTACCTCTCCGCCCTGATCGTCTTCATCGCGGGCTATCACTACCTGCGTATCTTTGAGAGCTGGGTGGGGGCCTACCAGCTGCAAGGAGGGGTCTACGTGCCCACGGGGAAGCCCTTCAACGACTTCTACCGCTACGCCGACTGGCTCCTCACCGTACCCCTTCTCCTCCTGGAGCTGATCCTGGTGCTGGGTCTCTCTGCGGCCCGCACCTGGAACCTGGGGATCAAGCTGGTGGTGGCCTCTGTGCTCATGCTGGGCCTTGGGTACGTGGGGGAGGTCAACACCGAGCCCGGCCCGCGGACGCTCTGGGGGGCCTTGTCCTCGGTGCCCTTCTTCTACATCCTCTACGTGCTCTGGGTGGAGCTGGGCCAGGCCATCCGGGAGGCCAAGTTCGGCCCCAGGGTGTTGGAGCTCCTCGGTGCCACTCGGCTCGTCCTCCTGATGTCCTGGGGCTTCTACCCCATCGCCTACGCCCTGGGCACCTGGCTTCCCGGCGGGGCCGCCCAGGAAGTGGCCATCCAGCTTGGGTACAGCCTGGCCGACCTCATCGCCAAGCCCATCTACGGCCTCCTCGTCTTCGCCATCGCCCGGGCGAAGAGCCTCGAGGAGGGCTTTGGGGAGGGAGTCAAGGCCGCCTAAACGCCTGGAGGCGGCCCGCCTGGGGCTTTTCTCCCTGCCCTACAAACTGCGGCCGCTTCAGCCTTTAGCCTGAAGGCTATGCGCGTCCTCATCACCGGCGCCACAGGGGGATTGGGCGGGGCCCTGGCCCGAACTCTTAAGGGTCAGGAGCTCTTCCTTTCCGGGCGGCGGGCCGGCCCTCTTTTGGAGTTAGCCCAGACCACCGGGGGAAAGCCCCTCCCCGCCGACCTCAACGATGAGCTGGAGGCCAGGGCCCTCCTGGAGGAGGTAGGGCCTCTGGACCTTCTCTTCCACGCCGTGGGGGTGGCGGGGCGGCATCCCGTGCGGGAGGTGAGCCGGGAGGCCCTGGAGGGCATGCTGGCCGCCCACCTGCTCACGGCGGCCTTTCTCCTCAAGCACGCCCGCTTCAACAAAGGGGCTAGGGCCGTCTTCTTCGGGGCCTACCCCGCCTACGTGCGGGTTCCTGGCTTCGCCGCCTACGCCGCCGCCAAGGGGGCCCTCGAGGCCTACCTGGAGGCGGCCAGAAAGGAGCTTGCCCGGGAAGGGGTGCACCTGGTCCTGGTGCGGCTTCCGGCCGTGGCCACGGGGCTTTGGACCCCTCTGGGCGGGCCGCCCAAGGGGGCCCTCTCCCCCGAGGAGGCCGCGGGGAGGGTCCTGGAAGGGGTCCTGCGGGACCCCCCGCCCCAGGTCCTGGAGGTCTAGGGTGTACCGGGCCCACTTCTACCCCATGCGCCTGGCCCTCCTCGCCGTGGGCCGCAACTTCATGCCCATGGCCTGGTGGATGCCTGCCTCCAAGGAGCCCTTCCGCTTCCTCCTGGCCGTGGACCGGAAGAACCACACCCTAAGCCTTCTCCGGGAGCTTTCGGAAGCCGCCTTGGCCTTCCTGCCCTGGGAGGATCGGGACTGGGTGGTGCGGGCCGGGTACCTCTCCGGGCGTAAGGTGGACAAGGCCAGGCGGCTCGGGGTGGCCCTTAGGCCCGCGCGGAAGCTCCTCCACACCCTGGTGCCGGAGAGGGCCTTGGCCGTTTACGAGATGCGGGTCTCGGAGTGGCCCACCGACGGGGACCACGCCCTCTTCCTGGGGGAGGTGGTCCACGCCGAGGGCTCCCGGGAGGCCAAGGAAAGGCCCATCCTCTTCCTGGGCTTCCGGGACTACGCCACCTTGGGGGAGCGCTGGCGGTTTAGCCCAAAGGAGCAGTCCAGGGTTCCCGTTCCGAGCGGAGGGGAGAAGCCGTGAGGAGGATCCTCTTCCTGTTCATTTTCCTGCTCATGGCCCAGGCCCAGGCCCCCTACGCCGTGGAGGGCCTGGCCCGCTACCGGGGCTACTACCCCTTGGGAAGCTGGGAGGGTAAAAACCCCACCGCCCAAGGGGAGGTGGTCTGGGACGGCCTGGAGAGGGCCTCCGGGAAGGTGTGCCTCCGGCAGGAGGCCTGGGACTCGGGCAATGGCGAGCGGGACAAGAAGGCCCTGGAGATCCTGAAGGCCAAGGAGTACCCCCTGGCCTGCCTCTACCCCAGGCGGGCCTACCGGGACGGGGCCTCCTTCGTGGTGGAGGGGGAGCTGGAGATGGCGGGAAGGCGGAGGCCGGTGAGGGTTCTGGGGGAGCTTTCCGGAGGCCCTAGGGCCTTCCGCTTCCGAGGGGCCTTCACGACCCGCTTCTCCGACTGGGGGTTTGAACGGCCCCGCTTCCTCTTCCTCGAGGTCCGGGACGAGGTGGAGGTCTTCCTGGAGGCCGAGGTCCGGCGGTGATCCGGCTGGGCTATCCCTGCGAGAACCTGACCCTCAGGGCCAGCACCAACCACACCCTGCGCCTGGCCTCGCTTTCGGAGGAGCGGGCCCGGGCCAAGGTGGCCGAGAACCTGGCCGATCTGGAGAGGATCCTCCGCTGGAACCCAAAGGAGGGCTTCCACCTCTTCCGCATCGGCCAGCACCTGATCCCCTTCGCCTCCCACCCCGCCTTCCCCTACGACTGGGAGCGGGCCCATGGGGCGGAGCTCGCCCGTCTGGGGGCCCTGGCCCGGGCTCTGGGCCAGCGGCTTTCCATGCACCCCGGCCAGTACGTGAACCCGGGAAGCCCAAGCCCAAAGGTGGTGGAGCGCTCCCTGGCGGAGCTCCGCTACTCGGCCCGGGTCCTGAGCCTCCTCCTGGCCGAGGAAGGGGTCCTGGTCCTCCACCTGGGCGGGGCCTACGGGGACCGGAGGCGGGCCCTCAGGCGCTTTGTGGAAAACCTCCGGGGAGAGGGCGAGGTCCTCCGCCACCTGGCCCTGGAAAACGACGAGAGGCTCTGGAGTGTGGAGGAGGTCCTGGAAGCGGCCGAGGCCCTGGGGGTGGGGGTGGTGGTGGACACCCTCCACCACGCCTTGAACCCAGGGCGGCTTTCCCTGAAGGAGGCCCTGGCCCTGGCCTTTTCCACCTGGCGGGGCCGGCCCAAGGTCCACCTCTCCAGCCAGGACCCCGGCAAGCGCCCCGGGGCCCACGCCTTCTTCGTGGCCCGGGAGGACTGGGAGAGGCTCCTTGGGGCCTTGCCCGGCCCCGCCGATCTCATGCTGGAGGCCAAGGGGAAGGAGCGGGCCCTAGAGCCCGTCCTTGACAAGAGGGGGGCCTAGGGCCAGGATGAGGGGCGTGGTCGGCGTCTTGGCCCTACAGGGGGATTTCCGCGAGCACAAGGAGGCCCTTGGGCGGCTTGGGGTGGAGGCCAAAGAGGTCCGCAAGCCCGAGCACCTTCTGGGCCTCAAGGCTCTCATCGTCCCCGGCGGGGAGTCCACCACCATCGGCAAGCTGGCCCGGGAGTACGGCCTCGAGGAGGCGGTGCGGCAGTGGGTGGAGGAGGGGCGCCTGGCCCTCTTTGGCACCTGCGCCGGGGCCATCTGGATGGCCAAGGAGATCCTGGGCTACCCCGAGCAGCCTCGCCTTGGGGTCCTGGACGTGGCCGTGGAGCGGAACGCCTTCGGCAGGCAGGTGGAGAGCTTCCAGGAGGAGGTGCAGGTGAAGGGCCTCGGTCCCTTCCCTGGGGTCTTTATCCGCGCCCCTATCTTCCGGCGGCTAGGGGAGGGGGTGGAGGTCCTGGCGGAGCTAGGAGGCCTTCCCGTCCTGGTGCGCCAAGGAAGGCTTCTCGCCAGCAGCTTCCACCCCGAGCTCACCCAAGACCCTCGTCTCCACCGCTACTTCCTGGAGCTGGCTGGCCTTTAGGCGCTGGCTCTACTTTCCGAAAACCAAGCTGGGCAGCCAGGTGGCCAGGCCGGGGAAGAGCATGAGGATGACCAGGCCTGTGAGTTGGAGGAGCAGGAAGGGGATGGCTGCCCGGTAAATGGTGCCCATGGGGATTTGCGGAGCCACCCCCCGCACGTAAAAGAGGGCGTAGCCGAAAGGGGGGCTGAGGAAGGACATTTGCATGTTGACCAGGTAGAGCACCCCGAACCACAAGGGGTCAAAGCCCAGATCCCGAATGATGGGCACAAAGACAGGCACCGCCAGGAGAAGAATCCCCACCCAGTCCAAGAACATTCCTAGGATGATGAGAATGAGCTGCATGAGGATCAGGATTCCCCAGGGGGAAAGCCCCGTGCCCAAGAGGAGTTCGCTGATGTATCGGTCGCCGCCCTGGGCGATGTAGAAGGCCACGAAAGCGTTGGCCCCGAAGATAATCCAGAGAACCATGGCCGTGGCCTTGGCGGTTTGCTCAAGGGCCAGGCGGAGGTTCTGCCAGCTTAGTTTGCGGTGCAGGGCGGCCACCATCATGGCCCCGAAAGCCCCCACCGCTGCGGCTTCCGTGGGGGCTGCCAAGCCCAGGAAAATGGTTCCGAGCACAAGGAAAATCAACACCAGCGGGGCCCATATCCTTCGGAGGGCGCGCCACCGCTCGGCCCACGTGGGGGCTTCTTCCTTGGAGATGCGCGGAGCTCCCTTGGGGTTGATCAAGGCGTAGAGGATAGAAAAAAGCATGTAGAGCCCCGAAAGAAGCAACCCCGGCAGGACCGATCCCAAGTAGAGTTCCCCCACGGATTGGTTGGCCACCAGGCCGTAGACGATGGCCAGAACGCTGGGAGGGATGAGAATCCCCAGGGTTCCTCCAGCCATTACGGTTCCTGCCGCCAGCACGGGGCTGTACCCCCGGCGGAGCATGGAGGGTAAGGCCACGAGGGCCATGGTAACCACCGCAGCCCCGATCACCCCCACCATGGCCGCCAGCACGGTGGAGGCGGCTATGGTGGCTACCGCCAAGCCTCCTGGGACCCGTCCCAGCCACTTGTAGGCCACGTCAAAGATCTCTTCAATGAGCCCAGACTTCTCCAGCATGGAGGCCATGAAAATAAAGAGGGGTATGGCCGCCAGGAGGTACTGGGTCATGTTGTTCCACATGCGCTGGGGTACCAAGGCGAGGGCATCGGGACTCCAGAGCCAGGCGATAAACCCCACGGCTACCCCTCCCACCAGGAAGGCCAAAGGGTAGCCGGTGAGGAGAAGGAGGAAGAGGCTACCAAACATCAGCCAGGTGAGGGTTTCAATGGGCATGGTCTTCCTCCTTCCCCAACAGGGTCAGTAGATCGCGAATAAAGTTGGACAACCCCTGGAGTAAGAGCAAGGCAGCCCCCACAGGGATGGCCAGCTTAAAGGGGTAGATGGGAATGGCTTGGTTGGCCAGGGAGAACTCCCGATTTTGCCAGGAGGCCAGAAAAAACTTCCAGCCGTGGACCAGGAGGGTGCTGGCAAAGAGGGCCAAGAAGGCAAAGCCTAAAAGGTTTACCAGAGCCTTGCCCTTTTTGGGAAGCCGAGCGTAGAAGACGTCCACCCCCACGTGGGCCTTTTCCCTTAGGGCATAGGCCCCGGTCAGCACATAGAGGAGGCCGAAGAGAAGGGTAGAGACTTCGTGAGCCCACTGGGTGGGGGCATTGAAAAAGTAGCGCCGGACCACCTCCACCGTGAGGATGAGAACCGCCACCAAGGTCAGCCAGGCTGCCAGGCGGCCGGACCAGAGGCATAGGGCATCCACCAAGCCCAGGAGGCGCAGAAGGGTTTTGCTCACGGTGTCCCCTAGAGGCTCAACCCCCGTATGTCGGCATCGGTGACGTAACCCAATGCCTTCATGTACTCCAGTTGGCTGGAGAAAGCTTCCCTGGCGTACTTATCTTGCCTCGCCCACTTGAACCATATGGGGATGGCCACCCGGCGGAACTTGCGCACGTCTGCGGTGGAGAGGCGGATGATCTGCACCCCTGCAGCTTTGTATTTGGGCCAGGTTTCCAGGTTGGCCTTTTGGATGCCGGCGTAGTGGATCCAGCTCCACTCGTGCACCGCAGCTTCAAAAAGTTCCTGTAGCCTTTTGGGCAGGGCCCGCCAGCGCCTAAGGTTCAAGGTGATGTCTGCCAGGTCCACGGGCTGATGGATGCACGGGGTTTCCGGAGGTCCCATGATGATGTACTTGGCCACTTGGTGGAACCCCAGGTTGTAGTTCACCGCTGGACCCACGAAATCGGCCGCGTCTATGACCCCGCGCTCAAGGGCTGCGTAAACCTCGCCCCCAGGGAGGAGGACCGTGGCGGCCCCTGCGGCGGCGAAGATCTCGGCGATCATCCCCCCAGGCACCCGAAGCTTTACCCCCTTAAAGTCCTCAAAGCTTCTGATGGGTTTTTTAGAGTGGATGAGGTTGTAGTCGTGCTGGACAGGGCCCACGTAAAAGAGCCCCTGTTCCTCAAAAGCCTTTCGGGCCAGCTCCAACCCGCCTAATCCGTAGTACCAGGTTTCCCACTGGTCGGGGCGGTCCAGGCCCAGGGGATAGGAGGAGAGGAAGGCGGTGACGGGCATCCTCCCAGCCCAGTACAGGGTAAAGGGGTGCATGCCGTCCAGCACCCCTGTTTTCACTGCATCAAACATGTCAAAGGTGCCCACCACCGCCCCTGCGGGGAAGGTTTGGATTTCAATCTGGCCATCCGTGAGTTCCTTCACCCGTTCCGCAAACTTCTGGAAAAGGCTGTAACCCACGGTCCCTGCATCCCAGGCAGACTGGATTCGCCAGCGGAAACGGGGAGCCTGAGCGATGGCCAAAGGGCTGAAGGCGGCGCTAGCGGCCACGCCTGTAGCAACCTTCCTTATAAAGCTCCGACGAGTCTCCTTCATGGCCTGTCCTCCGGGTAAGGCTTAAGGGACTATCGACAGGGAGCGATAAGAGGAAGTTGTGCTGACGGTTTCATAAGAACATGGGCGGGCCCGGGTTGTCAAGCCCCCGCGGGAGCGGCCTTTTGGAGGGGGCCTTCCGGCTGAGGCCCTCCTCCGGGTAATGGATGATCAGCTCCTTTCCTTGGCCACCCGGAGCTTGAGACGGCGGTAAAGGGCGTCGGGGAGGTCTAGGGTGGTGCGCACACAGGCGTTAGCCCATCGCCTGCCTCCTCGCCTCAGGGGCGCATGCGGGTGTACGTCCTGGGGAAGGGGATGGCCTCCCGCACGTGGGTGAGGCCGCAGACCCAGGCCACGGTGCGCTCAAGCCCCAGGCCGAAACCCGAGTGGGGGACGCTCCCGAAGCGGCGGAGGTCCAGGTACCACTCGTAGACCTCCTCGGGGAGGCCGAACTCCCGGATCTTGCGCCGCAAAAGCTCCAGGTCGTGGATCCTCTGGCTTCCCCCGATGATCTCCCCGTAGCCCTCGGGGGCCAGGAGGTCGTCGTTGAGGACCAGCTCGGGGTCTTCGGGGTCCGGCTCCATGTAAAAGGCCTTGATGCGGGCGGGGTAGCGCTCCACGAAAACCGGGCGGTCAAACTGGCGGCTGAGGGCAGCCTCGTGGGGGGCCCCGAAGTCCTCGCCGTAGGGGAGGGGGGGGACCTCGGGGTCCTTCTCGGCCAGGCGGTTCACCAGGGCCACGGCCTCCTTGTAGGTGAGGCGGGGGTAGTTGCCCTGGGCGGCGGGTTCCAGGGCCTTGGGGTCCCGCTCCAGCATCTCCAGCTCCCTGGCCCGCCGTTCCAAGACCCGGCCCACCAGGTAGCGCACGAGCTCCTCCTGGAGGGCCATGTTCTCCTCGTGGGTCATGAAGGCCACCTCGGGCTCCACCATCCAGAACTCCAGGAGGTGGCGCCGGGTCTTGCTCCTTTCCGCCCGGAAGGTGGGGCCGAAGGTGTAGACCTTGGCGTAGGCCATGGCCCCGGCCTCGGCGTAGAGCTGGCCCGACTGGGAGAGGTAGGCCTTTTCCCCGTCAAAAAGGCCCACCTCAAAGAGGTCGGTGGTGCCCTCCACGGCACTGGGGGTCAGGATGGGGGCGTCAAAGCGCAGGAAGCCCCGCTCGCCGAAGAACTCGTGGATGCCCCGTTCCAGCTCGTCCCGGATGCGCATGACGGCGAAGGGCCTGCGGTGGCGGAGCCAGAGGTGGCGGTGGTCCATGAGGAAGTCAATGCCGTGCTCCTTGGGGCCGATGGGGTACTCCCCCTGGGGAAGGCTCACCACCTCCAGGTTCCGCACGGCAAGCTCGTACCCCCCGGGGGCCCGGGGGTCCTTCCGCACCAGGCCAAAGACCTTGAGGGCGGTCTCCTGGGGCAGGTGGTCGGCCCTTTGGAAGACCTCCTCGGGGACCTCCCCCTTGACCACCGTGGCCTGCAGGAAGCCGGTCCCGTCCCGGAGGATCAGGAAGTGGATCTTGCCCTTGGAGCGCTTGCCGTAGACCCAGCCCCTTAGCTCCACTTCCTGCCCTTCGTGGCGCGCGATCTCCTCAATGAAGACCCGCATACCTGGGCTAGTCTACCCCAGGAGGTCCAGGGCCTCCCCCAGGCCGCAGGCCTCCACCGGGGCCACCACCCGCTTGGCGGCCCGCTTCACGCTTTCCGGGGCGTTCCCCATGGCCACGCCCAGGCCCACGGCCCGGATCAGCTCCAGGTCGTTCTCCCCGTCCCCCACCATGGCGCACTCCGCCAGGGAGAGGCCATAGGCCTCGGCCACCAGGCGGGCGGCGGAGAGCTTGCTCACGCCCTTTTTGGTGAGCGAGACGAAGCGCACCCCGGGCATCTTGGGGCTTTCGGCCACGTGGTAGGTGAGGCCGGGGGGGAGGGCATCCAGAAGGGCGCCCAGGGGGGCTTCGGGGCCGGCCAGGACCTGGAGGCGGACCAGGGGCTCTTTCAGCCTTAAGAGGTCCGCCCCTTCCGCCTTTAGGCCCAGAAGGTCCTGGTGGGCCTGGAGGAGGGGGCTATCGCCCTCCACGTAGAAGCCCCCCTGGGCGGTGTAGCCCTCGAGGGGCAGGCCGAGCCTGCGGGCCAGGCGGATGGCCTCTTGGGCCGCCTCTTCCGGCAGGGCGGCCACGTGGACCGGGGTGGCGGGGGGGCCGTGGGGGGCTTGGGAAAGGGCCAGGACCACGGCCCCCGACTCAAAGACGTGGAGGCCCGTGGGGTCTAGCCGCCTGGCGTAGCCCAAGGTCTCGCCCCGGCCCGGCCTCCCGGTGATGAGGCTGAGGCGGACCCCTTTGGCCCTCAGGGCCTCCACCCTGGGCCAGACGCAAGGGGGCACCCCGTCCTTCCCCACCAGGGTGCCGTCCACGTCCACCAAGACCAGCTTGACCGCCGAGTGGCCGCCCATGGCTTTCCTGGCGCCTCTTAGGGTATTCAAAGCTCTCCCGAGGCCACGATGATCGCCTCCCCGCCGATTTTTACCGCGTAGGGGAGGCCTGTGGGGCTGTACTCCACCAGGACCTCCACCACGCCGGGGTTGCCCAGGCGGTGCCCCTGGTAGATGGTGAGGCGCACCTCGCCCTCCCGCCTGGGGACCACCCCGGAGCGGGCCAGAAGGGCCCCCAGGGCGGCGTTGGCCGAGCCCGTCACCGGGTCCTCGGGGATGCCCAGGAGGGGGGCGAAGTCCCGGGCGTAAAAGCTCCGGGGCCCCATGGGGGCGTAGGCGTGGACCGTGGCCACCTCCAGCTTGCGGGAGACCTCCTGCAAAGCCGGCATCTCCGGCTCCAGCGCGTCCACCACCCCGGGGGTGACGAGGGGCACGAAGAGGCTCCAGAGGCCGGTGAAGGCGATGCCGTAGGGGAGGCCCCGGTGCAGGTAGCGCTCATTGGTGCCCAGGGCCTCGAGGGCCTCCTTCAGGAGGGCGAAGGGGGGCAGGTCCCGGAAGCGGGGGGAGGGGCCCCGGACCCAGGCCTTTTTGGGCTCCCCTTCCTCATAGATCACCTCCACGGGCAGGGCCTCGGTGGGGGTGTGGAGGTAGAGGCGGGTCGTCCCCTCTGGGGCCAGGCCCAGCCGCACTAGGGTGAGGCCCAAGGCCAAAGCGGCGTGACCGGAAAACTCCACCTCGCCGGAAGGGGTGAAGAAGCGCACCCCGAAGGCCGTCCCCTGGCGCTCGGTTAGGAAGGCCGTCTCGGGCTCCCCTAGGTGGGCCGCCACCCTGGCCATCTCCTCAGGGGCCATGCCCCGGGCGTCCAGGACGATGGCCACCCGGTTCCCCGCCCCGGGGGCGGAGGCGAAGGCGTCTACCAGCACGTAAGGAATCCTAGCCACGGCGGATCACCATCAGCCCCAGTTCGCGAAGCTGCTCCTCTGAAACCGGGCTCGGGGCCCCGGTGAGGGGGTCCTTGCCCTCCTTGTTCTTGGGGAAGGCGATGACCTCGCGGATGGAGGGGCTACCCGTCATCAGGGCCAGGAGGCGGTCCAGGCCCCAGGCGATGCCCCCGTGGGGCGGGGCCCCGTAGGCGAGGGCCTCCAGGAAGAAGCCGAACTTCTCCTTCTGCTCCTCCTCGCCGATCCCCAGGAGGGCGAAGACCTTGGCCTGGAGCAGGGGGTCGTGGATGCGGATGGACCCCCCGCCCACCTCCACCCCATTGAGCACCAGGTCATAGGCCAGGGCCCGAACCCTGCCCGGGTCGCTTTCCAAGAAGGGCAGGTCCTCGGGGTGGGGGCTGGTGAAGGGGTGGTGCATGTAGGTCCACCCGCCCCGCTCCCCGTCCCACTCCAGGAGGGGGAAGTCCACCACCCACAGGAAGCGGAACCCCTCCCGCTTGAGCGCCAAGAGGTCGGCCAGGAGGAGGCGCACCGCCCCCATGGCCTCCGCGGCCACCTTGAAGGGCCCGGCCACGAAGAGAAGCGTGTCCCCGGGCTGGGCTTCCGTGATCTGGAGCAGGGCCCCCCGCACGGGCTCCAGGTGCTTGCCCACCCCGCCGGCGAAGCCCCCCTCCTCCACCCGGGCCCAGGCCAGACCCCCCGCTCCCCGGCGCTTGGCCTCCTCCTCCAAGAGGGCGATCTCCTTGCGGGAGAGGGCCTTGGGCACCCTCAGGGCCTTGACCCTTTCCGCCTGGCGGAAGAGGTCAAAGGGGCTTTCCCGGAAGAGGGGGCCCACCTCCTTGAGCTCCAGGCCAAAGCGGAGGTCGGGCTTGTCGGAGCCAAAGCGCTCCATGGCCTCCCCGTAGGAGAGGCGGGGGAAGGGGAGGGGAAGCTCCACGCCCAGGGCCTCGCGGAAGACGTGGGCCATGAGGCCTTCGTTGAGGGTGAGGATGTCCTCCACCTCCACGAAGCTCATCTCCAGGTCCATCTGGGTGAAGTCGGGTTGGCGGTCCGCCCTAAGGTCCTCGTCCCGGAAGCAGCGGGCGATCTGGAAGTAGCGGTCAAAGCCCGCCACCATCAGCATCTGCTTGAAAAGCTGGGGAGACTGGGGCAGGGCGTAGAAGAGGCCGGGCTCCTGGCGGTAGGGGACCAGGAAGTCCCGGGCCCCTTCCGGGGTGCTTTTGGTGAGGAAGGGGGTCTCCACCTGGATGAAGCCCTCCCGGTCCAGGTAGTCCCAGATAGCCTTGATGACCCGGTGCCGGAGGCGGAGGTTTTCCTGCATCCTCCTCCGGCGCAGGTCCAGGTAGCGGTACCTGAGGCGGAGCTCCTCCCCCGCCTCCTTCTCCTCCTCCCCCCGCCAGCCGGCGTCCACGGGGAAGGGCGGGGTTTTGGCCTTGGCCAGGACCTCCAAGGAGGTGAGCTCCACCTCCACGGCCCCCGTGGCCAGGCGGGGGTTGGGCTCGGGGCGGAGGCGCACTAGGCCCTTGGCCCGCACCACCCACTCCGAGCGCACCCTTTCCGCCACGGCGTAGGCGGGGCTTTGGGGGTGGGCCACGAGCTGGACCACGCCCTCCCGGTCCCGCAGGTCTATGAAGATCAGCCCACCCAGGTCCCGGCGGCGGTTGACCCAGCCCTCGAGGACCACCTCCTGCCCCGCGTGTTCTTCCCTAAGGCTCCCGGCGTAGTGGGTGCGGCGCATAATCCCTTAAAGCTTACCGGATTCTCATCCCAGGGTGGAAAGGAGGAAGCCCGCCACCTCCCGGTAGGGCAGGCGCACCTGCTCCCCGGTGGCCAGGCGCTTTAAGGTGAGCTCCCCCGACTTAAGCTCCTCCTCCCCCAAAAACCCGGCGAAGGCGGCCCCCCGCTTCAGGGCCTCCTCCACCCCCTTGCCGGGCTTTTTGGGGCCGAGGGCGTACTCCACCCTGAGCCTTGGCCTCAGGGTCTCGGCCACGTAAAAGGCCTCGTCCACGGCCTCCTCCAGGAGGGGGATCAGGTAGAGGTCGGGGCCCTTCTCCTCGGGGAGGGCGAAACCCTCGGCTTCGAGGGCCAAGGCCACCCGCTCCACGCCGAAGGCGAAGCCCACCCCCGGCACCCGGGGGCCGCCCAGAAGCTCGGAGAGGCCGTCGTACCGCCCTCCGCCCCCTAGGGCCGACTGGGCCCCGATCTCCTGGTGGTGGACCTCAAAGGCGGTGCGCACGTAGTAGTCCAGCCCCCGCACCAGGGTGGGCTCCAGCTCGTAGGGCACCCCAAGGCGGGAGAGGTGGCGCTCCACCGCCTTCAGGTGGGCCCGGGCCGCCTCCCCCAGGAAGTCCAGCAGGGGCTTGACGCCAAGCTCCCGGAGGAGGGCCTGGTCCTTCTCGCTTTTGGAGTCCAGGATGCGCATGGGGTTGAGGACAAGCCGCTCTTGGGAGTCCTCGGAGAGGGCCTCCTTGTAGGGCGTGAGGACCTCCCGCAGATAGGCGTTGTAGCGGGCCCGGTCCTCGGGGTCCCCCACGGAGGAGAGCTTGACGGAAAGCTGCCTCAGGCCCAGCTCCCTCAAGGAGTCGTAGAGGAGGGCGATGGCCTCGGCATCCAGGATGGGGCTTTCCGAGCCCAAGGCCTCGTAGTTCACCTGGTGGAACTGGCGGTAGCGCCCCTTCTGGGGCCTTTCCGCCCGGAACATGGGCCCGGCCATCCAGAGCCTAACGGGCTGGGGCCAGACCTTCATGCCGTGCTCCAGGTAGGCCCGCACCATACTGGCGGTGCCCTCGGGGCGCAGGGTAAGGGAGCGCCCGCCCCGGTCCTGGAAGGTGAACATCTCCTTGCGCACGATGTCGGTGGCCGCTCCCACACCCTTTTCAAAGACCTGGGTCTCCTCAAAGATGGGGGTGATGAACTCTAGGGCCCCCGCCGCCTCCAAAACCCTCCTGGCGGTTTCCACGATGCGCTGGTGAAGCCTGAGCTCCCTGCCGAAAAGGTCCTTGGTGCCCCGGACGGCCATACCCTTCCACTTTACAGGGGAAAAGGGGACCTGCTAGCCTGGGGCTATGCGCCTAAGGGGGGCGCTTTTGGCCCTTTATGTGGCCCTCACCCTGGTGGCCTCCACCGGGGTGGCCCTGCAGGTGTACCTCATGCGGGTGCAGAACCCCACCCTGGGGGCCGACATCTGCCGGGCCCCGGGGGAGGAGCAGGGCCTGGACCACTCCCTCTTCTGCGGGCTGCAGATGGCCCCGGGCCTGCCGCCCGTGGCCGAGCCCGCCCCCCCAAGGCCCCTGAGGGCGGCCTGGGATAGCCCCAAGGAGCGGCCGGGCCACCCCGGGGCCTTCCTGGCCCCCGCCCCCCGGGCCCCTCCTTTCGCCTTGGCCTAGCGGCGTTTGGCCCATGGCCTTCTGGCGAGAGGAGGTGGTCCTTGCAGGTGGTTTTGCACACGGAAGACATCGCCCTTTACGGGCTGGTCTATAGGGCGTTAAAGGAAGCGGGGTTTGGCGTCTCCTGGAAGGAGGGCCAGGGGGTTTCCCTGGCGGGCCTGGACCGGATGGAGAGGGGGGAGGTGGTCCTCTGGGCCACCCGGCGGGGGGTGCGGGCCTACGACCTCAGGGCCTTCGCCTTCCTCACCAAAAAAGACGACCCCAGGACGCTTCCCGATGGGCTTCTTGGCCGCTTTGGCCTGCGGCTTCTCCCGGGGGAAGCGGGGCTCCTTTTGGCCCTGGGGCGGGGCGTGGACCCCGAGCCCCGGGCCCTGGCGGAGGCCCTGGGGCTGGATCGGGCCCAGGCCCGCTTCTTCCTCAAGGGGCTTTGGAACAAGTTCGGCCTGCCCTGGGGGACCCTTTTGCGCCTAGCCCGGCATCAGGTGCAGGTAGCGGGGCTTGAGGACCACGCGGACCGTCCGGCCCGCCGCGAGGCCCAGCCTTTCCTGCACGTGCCGGGGCAGGAGGACCTCCAGGGTGAGGGCGCCCCGGAACACCCCCCGAAAGGCCAGCCCCTCGGGGTAAAAGCGCTCCAAAAGGCCCTCTAGCACGTTTTCCTCCGGCGGGGGGCGGTCTTCGCGCACTACGATGACCTCCGCCGCCCGCACCCCAAGCCAGGCCCCTTGCCCTTCCCTAGCCCAGGGGGGAAGGGGAAGCCTGAGGAACACCCCGCCCGCCTCCACCCCGCCCGGGACCACCCGCGCGGGGAAGAGGTTCTCGTAGCCCAAGAGCCTCGCCACCTCCACCGAGGCGGGGGCGGAGAGGACCTCCTCCGGCGGGCCTTCCTGGAGGACCCGTCCCCGGCCCAGGACCACCAGCCAGTCCGCCATCCCCGCCAGCAGGGGGTCGTGGCTCACCGCCAGGGCCGGGAGGCCCTCCCGCCTCAGAAGGTCCACCAGCTCCCCCAGGACCCGGCCCTTGGTGACCGGGTCCAGGGCGCTGGTGGGCTCGTCCAGGAGGAGGAGCTCGGGCTTCCTGGCCAGGGCCCGGGCCAGGGCCACCCGCTGCCGCTGCCCGCCGGAGAGGGCCTGGGGGCGCTTGTGGGCGTGCTCCAGAAGGCCCACCCGCTCTAGGAGGGCCAGGGCCTCACCCTTTCCCCTGCCCGAAAGGGGAAAGGCCACGTTCTCCAGGGCGGTCATGTGGGGGAAGAGGGCCAGGTCCTGGGGCAGGTAGCCTACGGGGCGCTTCTCCGGCGGGAGGCCGGAGTAGGGCGTTCCCTCGGCCGGGATGAGGCCACAGAGGGCCTTGAGGAGCGTGGTCTTGCCCACGCCGCTTTCCCCCAGGAGGGCGGTGAAGCCCCGGATCTGGAAGCGGGCCTCGAGGGCTATGGGCCACCTCAGCCGGTAGTGGACCTCCAGGTCCGCCACCTCCTTTCCAAAAGCCGCACGCCCAGGATGAGGAGGAAGCTCAAGGCCAGGAGGATCAGGCTGGCCCTTATGGCCTCGGCGAAGCGGAGGGCCTGAACCAGGTCGTAGAGGTAGACGCTCACCACCTGGGTCTTTCCGGGGATGGACCCGCCCACCATGAGGAGCACCCCGAACTCCCCCAGGATCTTGGCGAAGGCCAGAAGGGTCCCCGAGAGGAGGCCGGGCCAGACCAGGGGGAGGACCACTCGGGCCAGGATCCGGGCCCTGGGCGCCCCCAGGGTGCGGGCCACCTCCAGGAGGTTGGGGTCCAGGGCCAAAAAGGCCTCCCGGTAGGCGGAGAGGGCGAAGGGCAGGCTGAAAACCAGGCTCGCCAGGACCAGACCCTCAAAGCGGAAGGCCAGGGAGACCCCGAGGAGGCGGAAGAGGGGCCCGTCGGACCCCAGGAAGAGGAGGAGGTAGAAGCCCAGGACCGTGGGGGGAAGGACCAGGGGGAGAAGGAAGAGGGACTCCACCAGGACCTTGCCCGGGAAAGCGCGGAAGGCCAGGACCCAGGCCAGGGGAACCCCCAGGAGGAGGAGGAGGAGGGAGGCCAGGAGGGCCACCTGGAAGGAGAGGAGGAGGGCGGTCCAGAAGGCCGGGTCCATGGGCTACTCCCCGGGGACGAGGAAGCCGGAGCGCCTAAGGATGGCCCGCCCTTCGGGGCTTCCCACAAAGCGGTGGAAGGCCACGACCTCAGGACGGCCCCGCCCCTTCAGGATCACGTAGTGCTGCTCCAGGCGCAGGTGGCTCTCCAGGGGGGCCACCCAGTACACCCCGGGCCCGGACAGGCTCTCGCTGACCGCCAGGGGCAGGGCCAGGAGGCCCGCCCGCGTGGAGGCCAGGGCCAGCTGGGCGGTCTGGCCGATGTTCTCCCCGTAGACGAAGGTGAAGCCGGGCTTGCCCTGGCGCAAGGGGGTGGCGTCCCAGTAGGCCTCCACGCCTCCGGTGAGGCGCTCCCAGGGGATGGCCTCCCAGGGGAGGCGGGCGAAGTCGGGGATGGGGGTGTCCCTCCGCCTCTTGAGGAGGCCGTAACGCTCCAAAAGGGTAACGGCGGCGCGGCCGTAAGGGGCGTGAATGGGGTTGGCGATGGCGAGCTGGGTGACCTTGGGGTCTTTGAGGGCTTCTGGGCCAGGCTTTAGGCCAAGCCGCCGGTCCAGCCAGATCGCCATGCGCCCGATGGCGTAGAGGCCACGGGTGTTGGGCTCCGTCAGGCCCCTTTCCTCTAGGAGCTTGGGGTAAATGGCCTCGGCGGAGAAGTAGATGTCGGCTTCCAGGCCCTGGGTCAGCTGGGTGAAAAGCTTTCCCGAGGAACCGAAGGTGAGCTGGACCTTGGTCCCGGGGTTTTGGGACGCAAAAGCCCGGGCCAGGTCGGGGAGGGCGTACTGCAGGTCGGCCGCGGCCACGACCCGGACCGTTTGGGCCCAGGCGGAGCCCAGCAAGGCCATAACCCACATCACCAAAGGGAACCAACGCTTCACGACACCCACCTCCTTTGCGAAAGCGGCAGGCGAAAGGGTTGCCCCCTTCACCCCGGGGCGTGTGCGCCCGGCCAGGGAGGCCTCGAGGGCCCCACAAGGCTCGGAGGCGCCGGAAGCCTACCACGGGGCGCCGATTTTCCTCAAGGTAAAGGAGCCGGCCCGCCGGGGCCCTTAAAAAAGGGGCTCCTGGCTCACCGGCCTGACCCTTCCCGCCTTGGGAGGCAAGGCCTGGAGGGCCCTTTTCACCTCCTGGATGTCCAGCCAGGTGAGGTGCTTGGGGCTTCCCGGGGCGCGGCTCGGGTTCCTCAGGAGGTAGGCGGGGTGGAACATGGGGAAGACCTTGATGCCGTGCCACTCGTGCCACTGGCCCCGCACCTTGGTGATGGAGACCTTCTCTCCCAGGAAGAACTCGGCGGCCACCGCCCCCAAGGGGACGATGATCTGGGGGGCGATGAGCTCAATCTGCTTCAGGAGCCAGCGGTCGGTGCAGATCTTGGCCTCGTCGGGGAGGGGGGCCCGGTTTCCGGGGGGGCGGCACTTGACGATGTTGGTGATGTAGATCTCCTCCCGGCGGATTCCCGCCGCCTCCAGGATGCGGTTTAGAAGCTGGCCCGCCTTGCCCACGAAGGGGCGGCCGGTCTTGTCCTCCTCCTCCCCCGGGCCTTCCCCCACGATCATGAGGTTGGCGTCGGGGTTGCCCTCGCCGAAGACCACCTGGGTTCGGCCCTCCGCCAGACGGCAGGCGGTGCAGGCCTTGGCCTGGGCCTCGAGGACTTCTAGGGTCATCGCAGGGGCTTCCTGGCCTTCCTGGCCTCCCGCCTGGTCTTGGGGTCCAGGCCGATCATGAGGAAGAAGTTCTCCAGGGCGTTCTCCTGGCCCTTGATCTCGGGGTACTGGTCCTCCGGCGTCCCGGTCACGAAGGGCAGGGACTTGTAGAGTTCCAGGGCGTACTGGACCACAGCCTCGGGGCCCTCGGCTTCCGCCACCTCCGCCAGCTTGGCGTAGACCTCCCGCCTGGCCTCGGCGTGGCGGCGGAAGAACTCGGGGTTGGGCGTCTCCGGGGCCCGGAGGACGTCCTGCTTGGCGATGCGGCGGTAGTGCTTGAGCCCCCTAACGATTTCCTCCGTGGTCAGCGTGATCTTGAACTCCATCCCCGCTCCTTTCCGGCCAACGGCCCTTCCTTTGGCAGATTATAAGCCCCGGGGCCGGGGGGTGCGTATACTTGGGGGGATGGAGGTTCTGGGCAGGTATTGGCTGAGGCGTATTCTCGCCCGCATTTCCGGCATCACCGTGTACGAGGGCCAGGAAGCCCACACGGGCATGCCGGTCATGATCCTGAAAGGCGCCCAGGGAGAGCCCGTGGAAGGGGAAGAGGTCCTGGCCCTTCTGGAAATCTTGCCGGAAGCCTGGGTCCTGGAGTGGCCCCTGGGGGCCGTGCCCTTGAGCCAGTACCTGGGGGTGGCCGAGGAAAGCCGCCTCAGGGGCTGGCTGGAGGCGCTGGCCAGGACCCTTCTTGGCCTGAAGGCCCGGGGGGTGGCCTTCGCCCCGGTGCCCGAGCTCTGCCTGGTGAAGGGGAAGCGCCTCTGGCTTGGGGGTGTGGGGGTGAAGGGCCTGGAGGGAGACCCGGAAAGGGCCCTGGTGGCCCTGGCCCGGGCCCTGGCCGCCGACTGGGAGGCCTTTCCTTTGCGGGGGCGCCTCGAGGCCCTGGAACGGGGGGAGGCCCGGCTGGAGGACCTCCTAGCCCCGGAGGCCAGGGGCGAGGTCCCCAAGGAAGCCCCCGAGCCCTTGGAGCCCGAGGAGCCCCCCAGGCCCCCTCCCAAGCGCCTGGTGGTGGAGCCCGTGGAGGAGGCGGTTCCAGCGCCCTCTTCCCCTCCTGAGGAGGCGGAGAAGACCCCAAGCCGCCCCCGGGTGATCCGCATTGAGGAGCGCGACGAGCCTCCCTTTTCCGTGGTGGAGCCCTCGAGGCCCCAAAACCGCCGGGCCCTCCTGGCCCTTTTGCTCCTCTTGGCCCTCCTGGGGCTTCTCGGCCTCTTCCTCCGGCCGAGGCCCACCCCGGCCCAGGGCTACGCCATGGAGTTCCGCACCGACCCCCCCACGGCGCGGGCGGAGGTGATCCTCCTGGAGGTGCCCGAGGGCTCCAGGATGGCCCCGGGCCAAAGCTTCGCCGTCCCGGGCCGGGTGGAGTTTGACCAGAAGGGGGTCTACCGCCTGAGGATCCGGGTGCCGGGCCGGGACCCCGTGGACTACCTCATGGAGGTCCCGGGCCCGCCCCTCACCATCAAGGTACGCTAGAGGCATGACCGAGCGGCCCGCCACCTACCTCTACCGCTACTTCTTTGCCGGGGAGCCCGCCGGGGAGGGGAGGCTGGAGGTGCGCCTCCAGGAGGAGGGGGTCAAGGCCACGCTGACGGCGGAGGTCAGCCTGCCCCTTCCCAAAACCCGCCAGCGCTGGCAGACGGAGACCGACCGGGAGGGGTTTTCCCGCTACTTCGCCGAGCGGGTGGAGGTCCGGGAGGCCCGGGTCTTCACCGTGGAAAGGCTGGAGGAGGAGGGGGTGGTCCTGGTGAGCCAGGGCAAGGAGAGCCTGGCCCTGCCCTACCTCGCCCCCTACCACGACCCCCTTTCCCTCCTCCTGGCCCTCTCTAGGCTGGAGCTCATCCCGGGCGACGTGGCTCGCTTCCCCATGCCCGGGGGTAGGGCCTACGTGGAGAGGCTTCCCGACCTGGAGGTGGAGGGCAGGGTGCGCCAGCACTTCCGCCTCCGGCCCGGCCTCAGCCTGGTGCAGCTAGAGGAGGGGATTCCCGTGCGCATCGCCCAGCAGGTGGGAGACCACGTCTTTGAGGCGGTCTTGGAGGGCGTGGAGGAGGTGAGAAGGCGCCGCCGCTGGGTATAGTGGAGGCATGATCTATCAGGCGGACGAGGTGCGGGCCCGCTTTGCCCGAAGGGGGCTTTCCTTTGACCCCAAGGTGGAGGAGATCGTCCGGGGCATCCTCACCGCCGTGCGGGAGGAGGGGGACGCCGCTTTGGACCGCTTCAGCCTGGACCTGGACGGCCACCCCGTGGAGGAGATTCCCAAAAGGCTCTGGCGGGAGGCCTACGAGGACCTGGACGAGGAGCTAAGGGACGCCCTGGAGACGGCCAAAGAGCGGATAGAGGCCTTCTACCGGGAGGAGGCCAAGGGGGGCTTCCTCAAGGCCGAGGCGGGAGGGGTTTTGGGCCAGCTGGTCAGGCCCCTTTCCCGGGTGGGGGTCTACGTGCCCGGGGGGAGCGCCCCCCTCCTTTCCAGCCTCCTCATGAGCGCCGTCCCCGCCAAGGTGGCCGGGGTGGGGGAGGTGATCGTGGCCAGCCCCCCCAAGGTCCACCCCGGGGTGCTAGCCGCCGCCTGGGTGGCCGGGGTGGACCGCCTCTACGCCATGGGGGGCGCCCAGGCCATCGCCGCCCTGGCCTTTGGCACCGAGCGGGTGCCCCGGGTGGACAAGATCGTGGGCCCGGGGAACGCCTACGTGGTGGCGGCCAAGCGGCAGGTCTACGGCGTGGTGGGCCTGGACGGCCTGGCGGGGCCCACGGAGACCCTGATCGTGGCGGACGGCTCCGCCTCGCCCAGGCTTCTCGCCGCCGACCTCCTGGCCCAGGCCGAGCACGGGCCCGACTCCGAGCCCTGGCTCCTCTCCCCGGACCGGGCGCTTCTTGAGCGGGTGGAGGCGGAGCTCTTCCGCCAGCTGGAGGGGCTTCCCCGGGCAGAGGTGGCCAAAAGGGCCCTGGAGAAGGGGGGCCTGGTCCTGACCCGGGACCTCGAGGAGGCCCTGGACCTGGCCAACCTCTACGCCCCCGAGCACCTCTGCCTGGCCCTGGCCGACCCCTTGCCCTGGCTGGGCCGGGTGCAGAACGCCGGCGGGGTCTTCCTGGGGGAGGGGAGCGCCGAGGCCCTGGGGGACTACATCGCCGGGCCCAGCCACGTGATGCCCACCTCGGGCACGGCCCGGTTCCAGGGAGGCCTGGCTCTGCGGGACTTCCTCAAGGTGATCCCGGTGGTGGGGCTTTCCGAGAAGGCGGTCAGGGAGCTTTCCGCCAAGGGGGCCCTTCTGGCGAGGGCGGAGGGCCTCGAGGGCCACGCCCGCGCCCTGGACCTGAGGCGATGAGGGTCTTCCACGAGCTCTTGGGCCCCCTGGAGCTTCCCGACCGCTTCGGGCGCATCGTGAGCCTGGCGCCCAACCTGACCGACGCCCTCTTCGCCCTGGGGCTTGGGGACCGCCTGGTGGGCCGGAGCGCCTTCTGCCACCGCCCGGCCCAAGTCCTCTCCCTACCCGTGGTGGCCTCCTACACCAAGACCCGCCTGGACCTCCTGAGGCGCTTAGGGCCCGACCTGGTCCTCCTCTCCACGGGGGTCCAGCGGGAGCAGGCCCTGAGGCTCAAGGAGGAGGGTTTTCCCGTCTACGCCGTTCCCCTCCCCACGAGCCCCTACGGGATTCTGGAAAACCTCTCCACCCTGGGCCACCTCCTGGACGTGGAGGAGAAGGCCCTGGAGCTTGCCCACCAACTCGCCCTCCGCTACGCCCGCCTCAAGGGGCGGCTTTCCGCCACCGTTTACTTTGAGATGGACCTGGGGGGACCCATCACCGTGGGCCGGGGGAGCTACATCGCCCAGGCCCTCCTCCACCTAGGCCTGAGGCCCATCTTTCTGGACGTGCCCCAGGCCTACTTCGCCCCGGACCTCGAGGAGGTGAAGCGGAGGAGGCCCGATCTCTTCCTCTACGAGCCCAAACCCTGGGGCAAAAACCCCCTGGAGAAGGCCAAGGCCCTGGCCCAGGAGAGGGGCTGGGACTTCCTCGTGGTGGCCACCGACGGCGACGAGCTGGCCCATTACGGCCCCATGTTCTTCGCCTTTTTGGAAAAGGCCGCCCAACGGGCGGAAGAAGCCTTAGCGAAAGCTTAAGGAACCCCCCGCCGGGGGCGGTATAGTGGAAGCCATGAAGCGCCTGGCCCTTTTGGCCCTCCTTCTGGGGACCGCCTTCCTCCTCACGGCCTGCCCTCTGAACCCGCCACCACCGCCTCCACCACCTGCCTCTACCTGTTCCCCCACCCCCACGGGAAGCCTCTCTACCCAGGCCCTGAGGGAACCCCAGGGCCTGGGGGACTTCTCGGCTCCCCACGTGCCCGGGGAGCTTCTGGTCCTTCCCGGGGGGCTTGCGCCCCAGAGCCTGGCCGCCCGGGTGCAGGGGGTGGAGGTGCGGAGGGCCCTCGAGGGAGGCTTCCTCCAGGTAAAGGTGCCTCCGGGCCAGGAGAGGACCAAGGCCGAGGCTCTCCTCCAGGCCGGGGCCCGGTGGGTGCAACCGAACTATCTCTACCAACCCCTGGCCTCCCCCAACGACCCCTCATATTTTCCCCGACAGAGGCCGCAGTTGAACGGTCTGTTGGGCCTGGAGTCTGCCTGGGATTCCGAAAAGGGAGACCCGAACCTCATCGTTGCGGTGGTGGACACGGGCTATCTGACGCACATTGATGCGTCCGGCAGGTGGTACTTGCCCCCTGGAGAAACCCTGGACCTAGCTGACAACGACAGCGATCCCGTAGATGATACGCCCGCCGCTAGGGGCAGTTCCCCTTTTAGCCATGGGTTAGCCGTTGCCTCTGTTATAGGAGCCGATACCAATAATGGCCAAGGCATGGCGGGAGTGACTTGGTTCGGGCGATTACTCCCCTTGAAGGTAGCTCGTTCCTCTAATGGTTGGATCACAACAACTGTGGTAGCGTCGGCGGTCAGAAAGGCCGCTGATCTGGGAGCCAAAGTCATCAACCTCTCTTTAGGAGGGGGAGGGTTTGATGCGGTTTTGGAAAACGCTCTTGCCTACGCCCGCGGGAAGGGTGCTACTTTGGTGGCCGCTGTTGGGAATGATGGCGTGGACGGAGTCCTCTACCCTGCTTCCTCCCCCCGGGTTATCGCCGTAGGGGCTGTGGACAACGACCGACGCAAGGCTTCCTTTTCCAACTGCGGCCCGGAAGTGGACTTGGTGGCTCCCGGGGTTGGGGTGGTTGTCCTGGCACCGAGCAATGCCCTGGCTCAGGCTAGTGGTACCTCCTTCGCTGCCCCGATGGTTTCCGGAGTGGTTGCTCTTTACATGAGCCGCTATCAACGCCTTTATGGCACCTACCCGACACCGGATCAGGTTTACCAGTGCCTTGTCCAGACCGCAGAGGACTTAGGGCCTAGTGGAAGGGATACGGGCTACGGCTTCGGCCTCGTCCGGGCCGACCGGGTGATGACGGACCCCACCTACTGCTTCCCCTAATCCGCCTCACCCGCCGGGCGTTAGACTGAGCTTTCGTGCGGCGGTTTTTCCTGGCCCTCCTTTTGCTCCTCCTGGTGGCCCTGGCCTTCTGGGCCTACCCCCTTCTGGGCCCCGTGGTGCGCCATGGGGCCCTGCCCGCCCCTGGGGGGCTGAAGGAGCCCCTCACCATCCTGGTCTACGGCTCCAGCCCCGAGTACGTGGGCTACCACAAGAGGGCGGAGGAGCGCTTCCGGGGCCTTGCGGACACCATCCTCCTGGTGCGCCTGGACCCCAAGGCCAACCGGGTGGTGGTCCTCTCCATCCCCCGGGACGTCCGGGTGGACCTTCCCGGGTACGGCTGGCGCAAGGTGAACGCCGCAAGCCCCCTGGGGGGCCCCGCGCTCATGAAGGAGGCCGTGGCGCGGGTGGTGGGGGTTCGGCCCGAGCGGCACGTGGTGGTGAGCCTCGAGGCCCTGAGGGCCCTGGTGGACGCTTTGGGAGGGGTCAGGGTCTGCGTGGAGCGGCCCATGCGCTACCGGGACACCGCCGCCGGGCTGGTCATAGACCTAAAGCCCGGGTGCCGGGTCCTCTCCAGCGAGGAGGCCGAGGGCTATGTGCGCTTCCGCAAGGACGCCCTGGGGGACATCGGCCGCATCCAGCGCCAGCAGGCCTTCTTCCACGCCCTCAAAGAGAAGCTGCTTTCGCCGGCGGGCCTCCTCCGCCTGCCCCGGGCGGCGGCGGCGGTGGAGCCTTACGTGGAGACCGACCTCACCCGCGAGGAGAAGGGGGCCCTTCTGGGCTTGGCCATGAAGCGCCCGGAGCTCGTGAGCCTCCTCCTTCCCGGGCGGTTTGGGGGCGGGGGCTGGGAGGTGGACCAAAAGGCCCTGAAGGCCCTGGTGGAGCGCTACTTCCTGGGGGAGGGCACCGGGGAGGCGGTGAGCCTGAAGGGGCTTAGGGTGGCCCTGGTCTACGGCCCCGGGCAGGAGGCCCTGGCCCAGAGGGCGGAGGAGCGGCTTGCCGCCCTGGGCCTAAAGGTGCTCCCCCACCCTACAGGCCTTCCCCCGGGGCGCACCGAGGTCCTGGAAAACGGCCCGGGCTTCGCGGCGGAGGCCCTGGGGAAGGCCCTGGGGGTGCCCTACCGCGTCTCCGGGGAGGCCCTTTTGGGGGCGGACCTCACCTTGAGGCTTGGCGGGGACTTCCCCCTTTAGTAGCATGGTAAAGGCCCGCCGGGGTGGCGGAACGGTAGACGCTGCGGACTTAAAATCCGCTGGGGGGTAGCCCCCGTACGGGTTCGAGTCCCGTCCCCGGCACCACCAGGGCCCCGGTTCTCCGGGGCCTTTCGCCTTTCCTTGCTATGCTTGAGGGCGTGGGCGTGATCACCCGCTATCTGGAACGGGCCATGGCCCAGGCCCGCTACGACCTTCTGGGGCCGGGGCGCTTCGTGGCCGAGCTCCCCGAGGTGGGGCTTAAGGTGGAGGCCTCCCACCTGGAGGCCGCCCGGGAGGCGCTTAGAGAGGCCCTCGAGGCCTGGCTCCTGAGCGCCCTGCGCTCCGGGGCCCTTCCCCCCGGGCTGGAGGTGGAGGAGGACCCCCGCCGGGCCCGCTTCTTCGCCCTGGCGGCGGAGATGTGGCGGGTGCTCTCGGAGGCGCCCCCCGCCCCGCCGCCTAAGGAGGCTAAGGAGGAGCCCCGCGAGGCCCCCCGCCCCAAGCGCCCCCCCACCCTCGAGGCCTGGCTGCAGAGCCTGGGCATCCAGGTGGTGAAGAAGCGGGAAGAGGACGAGGAGAAGGAGAAGGTCCTCACCCGCCTGGCCCTCTTCCTGGGGGACCGCTACCCGAGCCTGGAGAAGCTCTACGAGCGCCTGAAGCAGAGCCTTTCCACCGAGCGCCAGTTTGAGCTTTCCCTGGCCGACGCGGGCCAGGAGGAGATCGCCAACTCCACCCAGTTCTGCACCCTCCTCAAGCAGTACGCCCTCCTCACCAGCTACCACTACAAGAGGGAGGAGCGGCGCATCCGGGCCAAGGCCAGCACCGAGGGCTGGGTGCAGAACTTCTTCACCGGGGCGTGGCTGGAGCGCTACGTGGCCGAGCGCTTGAGGAAGCACCTCCGCTCCAAGAACCTGCCCCACGAGCTGGCCATGGGCTACCAGGTGACCCTGCCGAGTGGGGAGGCCATGGAGCTGGACATCCTGGTGCGGGTGGGGGAGAGGGTCTTCTGGTTTGAGGCCAAGACCGGCGAGTTCCAGGCCCACATCGGCAAGTACGCCGGGCTCAAGAAGGTCTTAGGCCTTTCCCAGAAGGAGAGCTTCCTGGTCCTCCTGGGCATGGACAAGGCCAGGGCCAAAGAGCTTTCCGCTTTGCACGGCCTCACCGTGGTGAACCAGGCCAACTTCCTGGACGCCTTCCAGGAGGCCTTGGAGGGGAATGCTCCGTAAGGTCCTTCTGGTCATGGGGGGGACCCTGGCCTCGAGGGTCCTGGGCCTCCTGCGCCAGGCGGTCTTCAACGCCCTTTACCCGGACGCGCTAAAAGACGCCTTCAACGTGGCCTACCGGGTGCCGAACCTCCTCCGGGAACTCCTCGCCGAGGGGGCGGTGCAGAACGCCCTGATCCCCCTCTTAAAGAGCCTCCCTCCCGAGGAGGCCCAGGCCTTCGCCCGCCGCTTCGCCGCCTTTCTCCTGGGCGTCAACCTCTTGGTCCTGGGCCTGGGCTACCTCTTGGCCCCGTGGGTGGCGGGGCTTCTGGTGGCCCCGGGAAGCCACCTGAGGGAAGGGGAGAGCTTGCAGCAGGTGGTCTACCTGACTCGGCTTCTCCTACCCTTTCTCCTGGGCATCTCCATGGCGGCCCTCTTCTCCGCCCTGACCCAGGCCGAGGAGCGCTTTCTGCCCTACGCCCTGGGCCCCGTGGCCTTCAACCTGGTGGCCATCGGCCTCATGGCCCTCTTTCCCGGGGACCCCACGGCCTTGGGCCTCTCCGTGGCCCTGGGGGGGCTGGTGCAGGCCCTGGTCCAGCTCCCCTTCCTCCGGGGCTTCCGCCTGGAGTGGGGCTGGCACCGGGCCTTCGCCCCGGCCCTCCTCCGCATGGGGCCCTTCGCCTTCACCACCTCCTTGAGGCAGTTTTTGAACCTGGTCCTCACCAACATCCTCACCCGCTACCCTCAGGCGGCGGTCACGGGCTTTTACAACGCCGAGGTGGTCTTCCAGATGGCCCTGGGCCTCTTCGCCACCAGCCCCGCCATCGCCCTCTTCCCCCGGATGAGCACGCTGAAGGGAGAGGAGCTTGCCCGCTTCCTCCGGGGCCCCTTTGAGCGCCTGAGCCTGGTTTTGGCCCTTTTAGGCGGGCTTCTCACGGGCCTCGCCCCCTACGTGGTGGTCCTCCTCTTCGGCCTCTTCGGCCCCCTCACCCCGGAGAACCGGACCTACAGCGCCCTGGTACTTGCCGCCCTGGGCCTGGCCCTTCTGCCCTGGGGGGTGAACACCCTCTTTCTAAGGGGCCTCTACGCCCTGGGGAAGGTGCGGGAGGCGGTCATGGCCAGCGCCCTGGTCTTCCTCGCCAACACCCTGGGCTACTGGCTCCTAAGGGATGCGGGCCTCTTCCTCCTCAACCTGGCCACGGCCCTGGCGGGGTATCTGGGCCTTTGCTTTTACCTAGCCCTGTTGCGCCGGGAGGGGGTGGCGGTGGGCTACGCCCCGCTCCACGTCCTCAAGGCCTTTCTGGCGGGGCTCCTCGCGGCGGTTCCCGGGCTCTTTCTCGGGGTCTACTTTCCCGCCGCCACGCCCAAAGGCGCCCTCCTTCCCCTGGTCCTTGGGGGCCTGGGGGGGCTTTTCCTCTTTTTGCTGGCGGCCCTTCTTCTGGGCCTGCCCCTCAAGGCCCTCGCCAGAGGGCCTTTAGGCGGAAGTAGAGGGGCTTGAGCCGCAAGGCGAAGGGGGGAGCCTCCCAGGGGGTCCAGGCGAAGCGGAGGGGCTTTCCCCCTTCCAGGAGGAGGTTTACGCCCTCTATGGGGATGGGTTTGGGAGCGTACCAGGCGGTGGGGCGGCTCGGGTCGGTGATGAGGAGCATGCCCCAGGGAAGCCGGAGTTCCAAGAGGCCGCCCTCCCCCAGGGCGTAGTCCGCCATGGGGTCCCGGGCCCCTTCCGGGTCCTGGCCCCGCTTTAGGACCCCCAGCTCGTAGGTGATCCGGGGGTAGTCGGTGCCGTCCCGGCCCGTGCGGCGGCGGTTGGGCTCCAGGATGAAGGGGACGAAGGGGCCCTCGCCGGGCTTGGTGAACCCCCGGAAGCGGAGGAACTCGGTCCCGGGAAGGCCGTGGGAAAGCTCCTCGTAGGGGTAGTACCCCTTCTCCACCAGGAGCCTTCCCCCATCAGGCCCCACCTCTAGGAAGAACTCGGCCCCGAAGCCCTCGGCCACCTGGACCCCTCCCGGAACCGTGTCCAGGTAAACCTTCAGAGGGAGGGGGCCTCGGTAGAGGAGCCAGAGGTACTCGGGGTCGGCGTGGGCCTTGAGGAAGCGGCCCTCCTCCCAGAGGAGGAAGGGCACCTTCTCCCACTCCTCGGGGTTGCCGTCCAGGCGGAAGGCGCCCTTGGCGGTGGCGGCGAGAAGCCCGTAGTTCTCCTCGGCGTCCAGGAGGTTGTGCCAAAGGGGGTCCCGCTCCGGGGGGTATTCCAGGTCCATGAAGAGCCAGTTCTTCTTGAACCACTCGTCCAGGAAGGCGAAGACCAGGGTCCCTGCAAGGCCAGCCGCCTCCACCTCTTGGACGAGTCGGGCGTTTATGGCCGCCTGAGCTTCCTCAGAGTGGCCCCCATGGTGGAAGCCCTGGGCCTGGAAGTGGGCGAGGCCGCGACTGCTCGGAACCCCGGTCTCCCCGATGAGCACCGGCTGGTCCCCGTGATGCCGCTTCAGGTCCTGAAGGTAGCCGAAATAGTTGGAGGGGCCGAAGGGCCCCACGGCCTTGCCGTAGGTGGGGTCCAGGTTCATGAAGTCGGGGTAGTAAGGGTAGGCGTGGTAGTTGGCGAAGGTGGTGAAGGGGCTTCCCGGGATGGGCTGAATCTTGGCCATGTCCAGGCTCACCTGGTCGTTGTTGTACTCCTTGACCACCTCTTCCGGGACCTGTTCCCCCCTTGCCCGCCTCAGGGCCGCCTCCTCTTCCCGGGTGCTTTCCGTGGGGTGGTAGAGGGGGTCTAGGGTGGGCCAGTTGGACACGGAGAGGGGTCTGGCGGTGCCGTAGGCCTCCCACTCGTACTGGGCCAGGCGGTCCAGGACCTCGGCGATATAGGCCTCAAAGGGGCTCGCCCCGGGGAGGGCCTCGAGGAAGCGGCCCCGGTAGGCTCGCCCCGGGTGGCGCTCGTTGTAGGCGGCCACGGAGTAGGGCTCAAACTCCCGCCCCACCAAAAGGCCCAGGGTCCAAGGGGAGACGTCGGCGGTGTAGTCCCCGTGGGCGTGGCCGGGCTTGGGCGGGCGGCGGAGGTTGCCGTGGAGGGCGTCCAGGACCTCCCGCCCCTCCAGGAGGAACTTTTCCAGGAAGGGGCCCTCCCAGTCCCCGTAGCCCTCCTCCTCGGGGAGTTCCGTCCAGACGCCCTGGAAGAGGTAGAGGGGCCTCTTGGGGTGGGTCAGGTTGTGGCCCAGGAGGGCCCGGTAGAAGGCGGGAGGCAGGAGGGTGTAGACCCGGACGGCGTTGGCCCCCATGGCGGAGAGGAGCTCCAGCCAGGCCCGGTAGAGCCAGACCTCCTCCGGGAACTCGGCAGGGAAGCGGCCTGGCAGGGCCACGCCCAGGTTCACCCCCCGGACTTGGAAGGGCTTGCCCTCTACCCAGAACCGACCCTTCTCGGCCCGGAAGGGGGGCGGGGCCTTGCGGGCCTTGGGGGCGGGTGGGGAAGGGGGAGGGAGGGTGCGGAGGACGGGCTCGGCGTCGCCGTAGCCCTGTTGGAGCGCCTCCTCCAGGGCGCTTCTCGCCCCCTCGAGGTCCCCCAGGGCCCTTAAGGCCAGGCCAAAGCCATAGAGGGCCTCCGGCCCCCCTTTCAGGGTCCCCACCAGGCGGGCGAAGACGTAGAGGGCCTCCTCCAGTTGCCCCAGGCGGTAGTGGGCGAAGCCCGCGAGGAGGAGGGCCTCCTCCGGGGGGTCGTAGCCCGAAAGGAGGGGCTCTAGGCGGGCCAGGGCCCCTTCCATCTCCCCCCGGGCGTAGAGGGCGCGGGCCTCGTCCAGGGAGGCGGCCAGGGCGAGGCCCCCCAAGAGGAGGAGGGCGAGGACCCTCATCCTTGGGCGGCCTCCTGGATGGCCCGGACGGCCTCGGGGTTTTCCAGGGCGGACAGGTCCCCGGGGTCCTGGCCCAGGAAGGCAGCCCGGATCACCCGGCGCATCACCTTGGCGTTCCGGGTCTTGGGCAGGTCGGGGACGAAGAGGACCCGCTCGGGGCGGAGGGGTTTGCCCAGGGCCTCGGCCACCTTCTCCGCCACCTCCTCGGCGAGGGCCGGGGAAGGGGTGTGGCCCGGCTTCAGCACGGCGAAGAGAACGATGGCCTCCCCCTTTACCGGGTGGGGCACCCCGATGGCCGCCGCCTCCCTTAAGGCGGGGTGGCGGGTGGCGGCGGTCTCCACCTCGGCGGGGCCCACCCTTTTCCCCGCCACCTTCAGGGTGTCGTCGGAGCGCCCCAGGATGAAGAAGTGCCCCTCCTCGTCCAGAAGGGCCAGGTCCCCGTGCACCCAGACCCCGGGGACCTTTTGGAAGTAGGTCTCCAGGTAGCGGGCCTCGTCCCGCCAGAAGCCCCGGGTCATCCCCGGCCAGGGGGCGAGGACGGCGAGCTCCCCCACCTTCCCCACCACCGGCCTCCCCTCCTCGTCCAAGACGGTGGCCCTCATGCCGGGCACGGCGGTGTTAAAGCCCATGGGCTTGATGGGCCGGAGGAGGACGTTGCCCAAAATGCCTCCCGCCACCTCGGTGCCGCCAGAGTAGTTGACGATGGGGAGGCGTTCCCGCCCCACGGCGCGGAAGAACCAGAGGTAGGCCTCCAGGTTCCAGGGCTCCCCCGTGGAGCCCAAGACCCTCAAAGAGGAGAGGTCGTGCCCCTCCAGGGGGGCCTCCCCGAAGGGGATCAGGGCCCGCACCAGGGTGGGGGAGAGGCCCAGGTGGGTGATGCGGTGGGCGGCCACCATGCGCCAGAGGCGGTCCGGGCCCGGGTGGTCCGGCGCCCCGTCGTAGAGGAAGACCGTGCCGCCCAAGATGAGCCCCCCCAGGATGGCCCAGGGGCCCATCATCCAGCCCAGGTCGGTGAACCAGAAGAGGCGGTCCTCCTCCTTCAGGTCAAAGAGGAGGGCCAGGTCCAAGGCGGCCTTCAAGGGGAAGCCGGCGTGGTAGTGGACCGTGCCCTTGGGGCGGCCGGTGGTGCCGGAGGTGTAGATGAGCATGAAGGGGTCCATGCTCTCCATCTCCTCCGGAGGGGAGGCCTCGCCCGAGAGGTCCTGATAGTCCACCTCGCCCGCCGCCAGGGGAAGGCCCAGGCGGCGCACCACCAGGAGCCCTTCCGTTCCGGCAAGCTCCCGGGCCCTGCGGGCCTCGAGGAGGAGCTCCACCCGCCTTCCCCTTCTAAAGAAGCCGTCCTGGACGGCGAGGAGCTTGGCCTCGGCGTCCTTGAGGCGGACGCTGGCCGCCTCGGCGGCGTAACCGGAGAAGATGGGGATGGCGATGGCCCCCACCCAGGCGGTGGCCAGGAGGAGGGTGGCGGCCTCGAGGCCCATGGGAAGCCAGAGCCCCACCCGATCCCCCCGCCCTACCCCTAAGGCCCTAAGCCCCGCGGCCACCCGGGCCACCTCGGCCTTGAGCTCCCCGTAGGTAAGGCTTCGCACCCGGCCGTCCTCGCCCTCGTGGACCAGGGCGGGGCGCTCAGGGTCGTGGCGCAGGACGGCCTCCACCAGGTTCAGCCTCCCCCCTACGAAAAAGCGGGGGAAGGGAAAGCTACCCTCCATGACCTGGGTGTAGGGGGTGCGCCAGGGGATGGCCAGGTGGGTGAAGAAGGCGTGGTAGAAGGCCTCGGCCTCCTCCACGCTGTAGCGGTAGAAGGCCTCGTAGTCCTCAAAGCCCAGGGTCTCCATGAAGTGGAAAAGCCGGGTGCTTTTGGCCGACTCCGGTGGGTACCAGACGGGTTCCATGGCTAGCTCCTAAAAAAGAAAAAGGGAAGGCGCCGCTTGGGCTTGGCCGCCTTGGGCGCTTCGCCCCCGGGCGCCTGCCAGGTGCGGAGGGCCTCTAAAAACTCCCCGATCCCCAGGCGCTCCTTGGGGTCCTTGAGAAGAAGCCGCCTCAGGGCCTTGTCCAGCCGGGGAGGGAGGCTGGTGGGGGGCGGGGGGAGGAAGAGGTGGGCGTCCCGCAGCTCCTCCACGGTTTCCCCTTTGAAGGGCCTCTTGCCCGTGAGGAGCTCATAGGCCATGACGCCGTAGGCGTAGGCCTCGCTCTTCTCGCTGGGGAGGCTTCCCAAGAAGAGCTCCGGGGCCAGGTAGTGGGGGCTTCCGGCGAACTCCTGGGTCCTATCGCCGATGGGGCGCAGGGTGCCCAGGTCCCCCAGCTTATAAATCCCTTCGCCCACGAAGACGTTGGCGGGCTTCACGTCCTGGTGGAGGAGGCCCTTCCCGTGGAGGTAGAGGAGGGCTTCCCCTACCTGGGTGAGCGCCTTCACCACCTCCTCCAGGGGCAGGCGGCCCTCCATGAGCCTGGCCTCGAGGGTCCCCCGGGGAAAGTGCTCCAGGGCCAAAAAGGCCTCCTCGCCGAAGGGCACGCCGGCCAGGCCCCGGACCAGGTAGGGGTGCTTCAGGGAGAGGCTGAAGGAGACCTCCCGGGCGAAGCGCTCGGCCAGCCTGGGGTCTTCTCGCACCTCCTTCTTGGGGAGCTTGAGGGCCACCTGCCCCAGGCCCGGGGCCTCGGCCAGATAGACCTGGGCCGTCTGCCCCAGGCCCAGGAGCATGAGGAGGCGGAAGTCCTTCCTAGTCAAGGACCAGCACCCCTCCCGGCTTCAGGGCGTGCCCTTCCACGTCCTTCTCCCGGGCCTTTTGGGCGAAGGCCTCCCCGTCCTGCTCTATGGGGGGGAAGGTGTTGTAGTGGATGGGGACCACCCTTTTGGGCTTGAGGAGGTCCAAGGCCCTCAGGGCGTCCTCGGGCCCCATGGTGAAGTGGTCGCCGATGGGGAGGAGGGCGAGGTCCAGGTTAAGCTCGCCGATGAGGGCCATGTCCGAGAAGAGGGCGGTGTCGCCGGCGTGGTAGATGCGCTTGCCCGCAAGCTCCACCACCACCCCCATGGGCATGCCCCCGTAGGTGCCGTCGGGGAAGCTGGAGGAGTGCCAGGCGGGGAACCACTTGACGAAGCCCCCCGCGAAGCGGTAGGTGCCCCCGATGTTCATGGGCACGCTCTTGGCCCCGTGCTTTTCGGCGTAGGTGGCGATCTCAAAGGTGGAGACCACCACCCCGCCCTTCTTGGAGAGGGCCACGCTGTCGCCGAAGTGGTCCCCGTGGGCGTGGGTCACCAGGATGAGGTCCGCCTGGACCTCGGCCAGGGAGGCCGCCGCCATGGGGTTGCCGGTGAGGAAGGGGTCTATGATGATCCGCGTCTGGCCGTCGGATAGCCAGACCGCCGAGTGGCCCAGATACCGCACCTCCACCATACGCACCTCCTTTACCGCCACTATAGCCCCAGAGGGGCCTTCTGGGAAAGGGCCCTTTCCAGGCTGTGCAGGAGGATGACCTTGAGGAGGCGGAAAAAGGCCCGCTCCCCCCAGGTCCTGGCCTCGGGGAGGAGGAGGTCCACCTCAAGCCTCAGGAGGAGGCCCTCCCCCTTGGGCAGGACCTCGCCGCCCACGGCCAAAGCGGGGGGCGGCAGGGGGATGGGGGTGAGGCGGGGGCCCTCGAGGCGGCTCTGGAAGGGAAGGGCCACCTCGCCCAGAACCGGGTTGGCCTGGCGGAGGATGCCCTTCAGCAGGGGCCCCTCCCAGGAAAGCTCCAGGGGAAGCCCCTCGAGGCCTTTCCCCAGGTCCAGCTCCAGGGCCTTCATCCCTCCACCCACTCCACCCGGACCCGGCCCTCGCGGGCAAGGCGCTCCATCTCCGCGTCCGGGACGTTGACCAGGCGGGGAAGCTCCTTAAAGCGGGGCGTGGCCGAGGCCAGCCCCACCCGCACCACCAGGACCTCTTCCTCTTCAGCCCGGCCGATGCGCCAGACCAGGTGCTGGCCCAAAGCCTCCAGAAGGTCCTTCTCCACCCCTCCAGTCTACCGCCATAATGGGGGCATGCTTCTGGAGGTGGCCTACGCCCGCCTCTCTCCCCTGGCCTTCGCCCTGGGGGTGGGGGGGCCTCCTCCTTTCGGTGCTCCTCGAGGGGGCGCCCCTTTGGGCGCTCCTTTTCCTCTACCCCTGGTGGCGGCTTCGGCGGGGGTGGCGCCTCCTCCTCTTCCCCGACCACCTGCGCCTCCTTCCCCCTTGGGCCTGGGGCGGCGGGCCCTGGTCCTCATCCTGAAAAGCGGCGAGCGCCTGCCCCTGGCCCTCGAGGCGGCGGAGCCGGTAGCGGCCCGCCTTAAAGAACTTCTAGCAGGGCGAGCTTCAGGTACTGGGTCTCCGGGTGGTTGAGGAGGACGGGGTGGTCAAAGGGCTGGCCCCGCTTCTCCACCACCTTGAGCACCCGGTGGGCATCCTGGGCGGCCTCGGTGAGCATCTGGTAGAAGAGGGGCTCGGTGAGGTGGTGGCTGCAGCTGGCCGTGGCCAGAATCCCCCCCTCCTTGAGGAGCTTGATGGCCCTCAGGTTCACCTCCTTGTAGGCCCTGTAGGCCCTTTCCAGGTCCTTTTTCCCCTTGGCGAAGGCGGGAGGGTCCAGGACGACGAGGTCAAACCGCTCCCCGGCCCTTTCCAGGGCCCGGAGGTAGTCAAAGGCGTTGGCCTCCACCGTCTTCAAGGCGAGGCCGTTCAGCCTGGCGTTCTCCTCCGCCCAGGCCAGGGCCTCCTTGGAGGAGTCCACGGCCACCACCTCCTTGAAGCCCAAGGCCAGGTGCAGGGCGAAGCCCCCGGCGTAGGAGAAGACGTCCAAGGCCCTTTCTCCGCGAAAGCCTTCCATGAGGGTGCGGTTTTCCCGCTGGTCCAGGAAGGCCCCGGTCTTCTGGCCCGCCACCAGGTCCACCAGGTAGCGCACCCGCCCCTCCTTGACCACCACCCGCTGGGGCACCTGGCCCAGGAGGGGGCGCACGTAGAGGGGGAGGCCCTCCAGCTCCCGGGCCCGGGCGTCGTTCTTGGCCAGGGCGCTTTTCACCAGGGGCCTCAGGACCTCGGCCACCTGGGGCAGAAGCGCCTCCCAGGCGTAGGCCGTGGCCTGGACCACGGCGTGGCCGGCGTAGTAGTCCACCACGAGCCCGGGGAGGAAGTCCCCCTCGGCGTGGGCCAGGCGGAAGCCCCCTTCGGGCTCGGCCTCGAGGGCCCTAAGCCGGCGGGCGATGGCCCGCTCCAGGTTTTCCAAGAGGGCCTTTTCCGGGTCCTCCGCCGGGCGGAAGCGATAGGCCCGGACCCGGAGGTCGCTTTGGGGGTTGTAGAGGGCCAGGGCCAGGAAGCGCCTGCCCCAGTAGACGGGGTAGAGCCCGGGGGCATCGGGGCCCGAGACCACGTCCCGGGCGAAGACCCAAAGATGGCGGGAAAGAAGCCTTTCCGCTCCGCGTTCGTTGACGAAAATCCGCACCGCCTAAGTATACTTAGGCGGGGCTGGTTGACGCCCGCCCCGGAGGCCGGTATCATGGCCGGCGGGTGCGGTTTGCGCATCTTTTCACATAGGGAGGGGCGATGGGAGGCCTGGGACTCATAAAGAGCCTAGCGGAGAAGGAGAAGGAGCTCCTGGCCCGCCTGGAGGCCGCCAAGAAGGAGGCGGAGGAGCTCCTCAAGCGGGCGGAGGCCGAGGCTAGGGCCCTTCTGGAGGAGGCCGAGGCCAAGGCCAAGGCCCTGGAGGCCCAGTACCGCGAGAAGGAGGCCCAGGAGACCGAGGCCATCCTGGCCCGTTACCGGGCTCAGGCGGAGGCCGAGGCCAAGGCGGTCAGGGAGAAGGCCGGGCCCCGCCTGGAGGAGGCCCTGGCCCTGGTGCTGAAGGAGGTCCTGCCGTGATCGCCCCCATGGAGAAGCTGGTCCTGGCCGGGCCCAAGGGCCGGGCCAAGGAGCTTCTCCAGAGCCTGCAGCAGGCAGGGGTGGTCCACCTGGAGACCCTCAGGGTGGAGGCCCTTTCCGAGTACCGGCTTTCCCCCGAGGAGCGGGAGGAGCTGAGGCGCTGGGAAGGGGTGGCCGCCGGGGCCGAGCACACCCTGGCCCTCCTGGGCCAGGAGCCCGAGCCGGCAAGGCCTTTCCCCGAGGGCCTCGAGGCCGCCGAGAGGGCCCTCGCCCCCATCCAGGGCCACGCCGAGGGCCTCACCCGCCAGCGCCAGGAGCTGGAAGAGGAGCTTTCCCTGGCCCAGGCCTACCTGGAGCCCCTGGAGAAGCTTTCCGGGATGGCCCACGGCCTGGACGAAAGCCCCTTCTTCCGGGTCATGCCCTTCCTCCTCACGGAGAAGGAGCTCCCCCTGGTGGAGGAGTCCCTGAAAAAGGCGCTGGGAGAACGCTTCCTCCTGGCCACGGAGCCCTACAGCAAGGGGCTCGCCGCCCTCCTCGTGGTCCACCGCCGGGACCAGGAGGCGGCCAAGGCGGCCCTTTCCCGGGCGGGGATGGCCGAGCTCCGGCTTCCTTGGGACCTTCCCCTTTCCCAGGCGGCCAAGAAGCTCAAGGAGCGGGCCGAGGCCGCCCCTAGGGAGCTATCCGAGGTGCGGCAGGCCCTCTTCAGGCTGGCCCAGGAGGCCGCCTCCACCCTGCGGAGCCTCTGGACCCGGGCCAAGGACGAGGTGGCCCGGCTCAAGGCCCTGGAGGAGCTGGCCTCGGGCCGCTTCGGCTTCGGCCTTCTGGGCTATGTCCCGGTGAAGGCCAAGCCCAAGGTGGAGGAGGCCCTGGCCCGCCACCAGGACCAGGTGGTCTACGCCTTTGAGCCCGTGGACGAGCACCACGAGGCCGACCGCATCCCCGTGACCCTGGACAACCCCCCCTGGGTCAGGCCCTTTGAGCTTCTGGTGGGCTTCCTCAACACCCCCAAGTACGGCACCGTGGACCCCACCCCGGTGGTCCCCATCTTCTTCCCCTTCTGGTTCGGGATGATCGTGGGGGACATCGGCTACGCCCTCCTCTTCTACCTGGTGGGGCGGTGGCTTTCCGGCTACGTGAAGCGGAACGAGCCCCTGGTCATTGACCTCTTCGCCCTCAGGCTGAAGCCCGCGGTTCTTTCCAAGCTGGTCTACATCCTAAACTGGATGGTCTTCTGGACCGTGGTCTGGGGCCTCATCTACGGGGAGTTCTTCGGCACCTTCCTGGAGCACCTAGGGGTCTTCGGCACCCCCGAGCACCCGGGCCTCATCCCCATTCTCATCCACCGCATTGACACCGCCAAGACGGCCAACCTCCTCATCCTCCTCTCCGTGGCCTTCGGCGTGGTCCTGGTCTTCGCCGGCCTCGTCCTTCGGGCTTACCTGGGCCTCAAGCACCGGCACATGCGCCACTTCTGGGAGGGCGTGGGCTACCTGGGAGGCCTCTTGGGCATCCTGGCCCTGGCCGCCTCCTACCTGGGGAACCTGCAGGCGGGGTGGCTTTCCGCCCTCATGTTCCTGGGCCTTGCGGTCTTCTCGCTGGCCGTGGTCATGAGCCGCATCTGGTTCATGATCCCGGAGATCTTCACCCAGGCGGGGCACATCCTCTCCCACATCCGTATCTACGCCGTGGGGGTCGCCGGAGGGATTCTGGCGGGGCTTCTCACCGACGTGGGCTTCGCCGTAGCGGATAAACTCGGGCTTGTGGGCGTGCTCCTGGGCATCGTGGTGGCGGGTCTACTGCACCTCCTCATCCTCCTCCTCACCACCTTAGGGCACATGCTCCAGCCCATCCGTCTCATCTGGGTGGAGTTCTTCACCAAGTTCGGCTTCTACGAGGAGAACGGCAGGCCTTACCGGCCGTTCAAAAGCGTCCGCGAGACGCACTAGGGAGGGAAAGAGATGAAGAAGCTTCTGGTTTTGGTCTTGGTGGTGGTTTTCGGCGCTCTGGCGTTGGCGGCGGAAGAGGCGGCCTCCGGGGGTCTTGACCGGGGCCTCATCGCCGTGGGCATGGGCCTGGCCGTGGGCCTAGCCGCTTTGGGCACGGGCGTGGCCCAGGCCCGCATCGGCGCGGCGGGCGTGGGGGCCATCGCCGAGGACCGGGGCAACTTCGGTACGGCCCTGATCTTCCTCCTCCTGCCCGAGACCCTGGTGATCTTCGGCCTGCTCATCGCCTTCATCCTGAACGGCAAGCTCTAAGGGGCTTCTGGGGCCAGGCCCTTCCCAGGGCTTGGCCCTTTCCCAAAGGGGGGATCATGTCCAAACTGGAAGCCATTCTGAGCCAGGAGGTGGAGGCGGAGATCCAGGCCATCCTCTCCGAGGCCGGGGCCAAGGCGGAGGGCCTGAAGGCCGAGGCCGAGGCCAGGGCCAAGGCCCTTTTGGAAGGGAAAAGGCGGGCTCTGGAGGCCGCTTTCCAGGCCGCCCTACGCCGGTCGGAGAGCGCCGGGGAGCTCCTCCTCTCCACCGCCCGGGCCCAGGCCAAGGGGGAGGTGCTCTCCGAGCTCAAGGCCAAGGCCCTCGAGGCCCTGAAGGCCCTTCCCCATAAGCCCGAGTGGCCCGAGGTGGTGCGGAAGCTGGCCCTGGAGGCCCTCTCCGCCCTAGGGGAGCCCGAGGCCCTGGCCACGCACCCGGAGAACCTGCCCCACCTCGAGGCCCTGGCCCAGGAGCGGGGGCTCAAGCTCCTGCCCGATCCCGCCCTGCGCCTGGGGGTGCGGGCCGTGGGCAAGGGGGGCAAGACCCAGGTGGAAAACGCCCTGGAAAGCCGCCTGGAAAGGGCCTGGGACGCCCTCTCCTCCAAGGTGGCCCAGGCGCTTTGGGGCTAGGCCATGGCGGACGACTTCGGCTACCTGAACGCCCGGGTGCGGGCCAGGCGGGGCACCCTCCTCAAGGAGAGCTTCTTCCAGGAGGCCCTGGACCTCTCCTTCCCCGACTTCCTCCGCCTCCTCTCGGAGAGCGCCTACGGCCAGGACCTGGCCGGGCAGGGGCTTTCCGAGGTGGACCGGGCCATCGCCCAGGCCCAGGCCAGGCTGGTGGGGGACCTGCCCCGCCTGGCGACCGGGGAGGCCAGGGAGGCGGTGCGTTTTCTCCTCCTGCGCCAGGACCTCGCCAACCTTCAGGCCCTCCTGAGGGCCAAGGCCACGGGCCGCCCCTTTGAGGAGGTTCCCCTCCTTCCCGGCACCCTCAAGGAGGAGCTCTGGCGGCAGGCCTACGAGGCCCAGGACCTTTTGGGGATGGCCCAGGTCCTCTCCGTGCCCGGCCACCCCCTGGCCAGGGCCCTGAGGGCCGTTTTGCGGGAGACCCAGGACCCGGCCCGGGTGGAGGCCCTTCTCGCCAAGCGCTTCTTTGAGGACGTGGCCAAGGGGGCCAAGGCCCTTGAGGAGCCCGCCCTTCGGGACTACCTCTCCCTGGAGGTGGACGCCGAGAACCTGAGGACCGCCTTCAAGCTCATGGGGCAGGAGGCGAACCCCGAGGTCCTCTTCATCCGCGGGGGGCGCTTCGTGGACCGCCTCCGCTTCGCCCGCCTCCTGGAGGGGGACTACGCCGCCTTGGACGAGCTTTCCGGCACCCCCTTGGCGGGGCTTTCCGGGGTGCGGGAGCTGAAGGAGCTGGAAAGGAGGCTCCGCTGCCTTCTCCTTGAGGAGGCCAGGAAGGGGACCGCCGATCCCCTGGGGGCGGGGCTGGTGCTGGCCTACGTGAAGGAAAGGGAGTGGGAGGCCATGCGCCTTAGGCTTCTCGCCCGGCGGGCCTACTTTGGCCTGCCCAAGGAGCTGGTGGAGGAGGAGGTGACCTGCGCGTGAGGATCGCCGTGATCGCCGATCCCGAGTCCGCCCAGGGGTTCAGGCTTTCGGGCCTCGAGGCCCACGCCGCCCGCACCGCTGAGGAGGCCAGGGCCAAGCTGGAGGAGCTCGTGCAAAAGGGCGGGTACGCCCTGGTGGCCGTGGACGGAGGCCTCCTCCCCGAGCCCGAGAGGGCGGTGGAGCGGCTCATGCGGGGGAAGGACCTGCCCGTCCTCCTGCCCATAGCGGGCCTAAAGGAGGCCTTCCAGAACCCCGACGCGGAAGGGTACATGCGGGAACTGGTGCGCAGGACCATCGGCTTTGACATCAAGCTGTAGAATGGAGGGAAGATGATCCAAGGGGTGATCCAGAAGATCGCGGGCCCGGCGGTGATCGCCAAGGGAATGCTGGGGGCCCGCATGTACGACATCTGCAAGGTGGGCCACGAGGGCCTGGTGGGGGAGATCATCCGCCTGGACGGGGACACGGCCTTCATTCAGGTCTACGAGGACACCTCGGGCCTCAAGGTGGGGGAGCCCGTGGTCTCCACGGGGCTTCCCTTAGCGGTGGAGCTGGGCCCCGGGATGCTCAACGGCATCTACGACGGCATCCAGCGTCCCCTGGAGCGCATCCGGGAGAAGACGGGCATCTACATCACCCGGGGCGTGGTGGTCCACGCCCTGGACCGGGAGCGGAAGTGGGCCTGGACCCCTAGGGTGAAACCCGGGGACGAGGTCAAGGGGGGCATGGTCCTGGGCACCGTCCCCGAGTTCGGCTTCACCCACAAGATCCTGGTGCCCCCGGACGTGAAGGGCCGGGTCAAGGAGGTGAAGCCCGCCGGGGAGTACACGGTGGAGGAGCCGATGGTGGTCCTGGAGGACGGCACCGAGCTCAAGATGTACCACACCTGGCCCGTGCGCCGGGCCAGGCCCATCCAGCGGAAGCTGGACCCCAACACCCCCTTCCTCACGGGGATGCGGATCCTGGACGTCCTCTTCCCCGTGGCCATGGGGGGGACGGCGGCCATCCCGGGGCCCTTTGGCAGCGGCAAGACCGTGACCCAGCAGTCCCTGGCCAAGTGGTCCAACGCCGATGTGGTGGTCTACGTGGGGTGCGGGGAGCGGGGCAACGAGATGACGGACGTTTTGGTGGAGTTCCCCGAGCTCACCGACCCCAAGACCGGGGGGCCCCTCATGCACCGCACGGTGCTCATCGCCAACACCTCCAACATGCCCGTGGCCGCCCGCGAGGCCAGCATCTACGTGGGGGTGACCATCGCCGAGTACTTCCGCGACCAGGGCTTCGCCGTGGCCCTCATGGCCGACTCCACCAGCCGCTGGGCCGAGGCCCTGCGCGAGATCTCTAGCCGCCTCGAGGAGATGCCCGCCGAAGAGGGCTACCCCCCCTACCTGGCGGCCCGCCTCGCCGCCTTCTACGAGCGCTCCGGCAAGGTCATCACCCTGGGGGGCGAGGAGGGGGCGGTGACCATCGTGGGGGCGGTCTCCCCTCCGGGCGGCGACATGTCCGAGCCCGTGACCCAGTCCACCCTGCGCATCGTGGGGGCCTTCTGGCGGCTGGACGCCTCCTTGGCCTTCCGCCGCCACTTCCCGGCCATCAACTGGAACGGCTCCTATAGCCTCTTCACCGGGGCCCTGGACCCCTGGTACCGCCAGAACGTGGCCCCCGACTACCCCGAGCTCCGGGACGCCATCTCCGAGCTCCTCCAGAGGGAAGCGGGCCTCCAGGAGATCGTCCAGCTGGTGGGGCCCGATGCCCTGCAGGACGCCGAGCGCCTGGTCATTGAGGTGGGCCGCATCATCCGGGAGGACTTCCTCCAGCAAAACGCCTACCACGAGATTGACGCCTACTGCTCCATGAGGAAGGCCTACGGCATCATGAAGATGATCCTCACCCTCTACAAGGAGGCGGAGGCGGCCATCCGCCGCGGGGTCTCCATAGACGAGATCCTGGCCCTCCCGGTCATTGAGCGCATCGGCCGGGCCCGCTACGTGAGCGAGGAGGAGTTCCCCCGCTACTTTGAGGAGGCCATGAGGGAGATTGAGGGGGCCTTCAAGGCCCTAGCCTGAGGAGGTGAAGCATGGACCTCTTGAAGAAGGAATACACCGGCGTCACCTACATCTCGGGGCCCCTGCTCTTCGTGGAGAACGCCAAGGACCTGGCCTACGGGGCCATCGTGGAGATCAAGGACGGCACTGGGCGCGTCCGCGGCGGGCAGGTCATTGAGGTCTCCGAGGAGTACGCCGTCATCCAGGTGTTTGAGGAGACCACGGGCCTGGACCTGGCCACCACCAGCGTCAGCCTGGTGGAGGACGTGGCCCGGCTTGGGGTTTCCAAGGAGATGCTGGGGCGGCGCTTCAACGGCATCGGCAAGCCCATTGACGGCCTTCCCCCCATCACCCCGGAGAAGCGCCTGCCCATCGTGGGCCTGCCCCTGAACCCCGTGGCCCGCAGGAAGCCGGAGGAGTTCATCCAGACGGGCATCTCCACCATTGACGTCATGAACACCCTGGTGCGGGGGCAGAAGCTCCCCATCTTCTCCGGCTCGGGCCTCCCCGCCAACGAGATCGCCGCCCAGATCGCCCGTCAGGCCACGGTGCGCCCCGACCTCTCCGGGGAGGGGGAGAAGGAGGAGCCCTTCGCCGTGGTCTTCGCCGCCATGGGCATCACCCAGCGGGAGCTCTCCTACTTCATCCAGGAGTTTGAGCGCTCGGGGGCCCTTAGCCGCTCGGTCCTCTTCCTCAACAAGGCCGACGACCCCACCATTGAAAGGATCCTCACCCCCCGCATGGCCCTCACCGTGGCCGAGTACCTGGCCTTTGAGCACGACTACCACGTCCTGGTCATCCTCACCGACATGACCAACTACTGCGAGGCCCTGCGGGAGATCGGGGCGGCCCGCGAGGAGATCCCCGGCCGCCGCGGCTACCCCGGCTACATGTACACCGACCTGGCCACCATCTACGAGCGGGCCGGGGTGGTGCGGGGCAAGAAGGGCTCGGTGACCCAGATCCCCATCCTCTCCATGCCCGACGACGACCGCACCCACCCCATTCCCGACCTCACGGGCTACATCACCGAGGGGCAGATCCAGCTCTCCCGGGAGCTCCACCGCAGGGGCATCTACCCGCCCATTGACCCCCTGCCCTCCCTCTCCCGGCTCATGAACAACGCCGTGGGCAAGGGCAAGACCCGGGAGGACCACAAGCAGGTCTCCGACCAGCTCTACTCCGCCTACGCCAACGGCGTGGACATCCGCAAGCTGGTGGCCATCATCGGCGAGGATGCCCTCACGGAGAACGACCGCCGCTACCTGCAGTTCGCCGACGCCTTTGAGCGGCACTTCATCAACCAGGGCCAACAGAACCGCTCCATTGAGGAGAGCCTGCAGATCGCCTGGGCCCTCCTCTCCATGCTTCCCCAGGGCGAGCTCAAGCGGATCTCTAAGGACCACATCGGCAAGTACTACGGGCAGAAGCTGGAGGAGGTCTGGGGCACGCCCCAGGCCCTGGACTAAAGGGGGGTAGATGAGCCAGGTCAGTCCCACCCGGATGAACCTTCTGCAAAGGCGGGGGCAGCTCCGCCTGGCGCAGAAGGGGGTGGACCTCTTGAAGAAGAAGCGGGATGCCCTGGTGGCCGAGTTCTTCGGCCTGGTGCGGGAGGCCTTGGAGGCCAGGAAGGCCCTGAACCAGGCCGCCAGGGAGGCCTACGCCGCCCTGCTTCTGGCCCAGGCCTTTGACGGCCCCGAGGCGGTGGCCGGGGCCAGCCTGGGCGTCCCCCCGGCGGAGGGGGTGGAGGTGGAGGTGGAAAACGTCTGGGGAAGCAAGGTGCCTAGGCTTAGGGCTACCTTCCCCGAGGTCCTTCTTTCCCCCGTGGGCACCCCCGCCTACACCCTCGAGGCCCAGAAGGCCTTCCGCCGCTACGCCGAGGCCCTGGTCCAGGTGGCCAACACCGAGACCCGCCTCAAGAAGATGGGCGAGGAGATCAAGAAGACCACCCGGCGGGTGAACGCCCTGGAGCAGGTGGTGATCCCGGGGATTAGGGGGCAGATCCGCTTCATCCAGCAGGTCCTGGAGCAGAGGGAAAGGGAGGACACCTTCCGCCTCAAGCGCATCAAGGGCAAGATTGAGGCCCGGGAGGCGGAGGAAGGAGGCCGCCCGAACCCCCACCTGGAGATCGGGGCCGGGCTCTAAATACCCCGCCGTGGCGAAGGCCACGGCGGGGACCCCAAAGGCCCCGGGGCCTCGGCCTTTACTGGGCCCGGGCCTCCTTCAGCATGTTGAGCAGGACGGTCTGGAGGATGCCCCCGTTCTTGTAGTAGTCCACCTCCACCGGGGTGTCCAGGCGGGCGATGGCCTGGAAGCGGACCTCGGAGCCGTCTTCCCGCCTGGCCACCACGTCCACCCGCTTCCTGGGGTAGAGGTCGGTGAGGCCCAGGATGTCATAGACCTCGTAGCCGGTGAGGCCCAGGGTCTCCCGGTTCTCCCCGGGCAGGAACTCCAGGGGCAGGACCCCCATGCCCACCAGGTTGGAGCGGTGGATCCGCTCGTAGCTCTCCGCCAGAACCGCCTTGATGCCCAGGAGGTAGGTGCCCTTGGCGGCCCAGTCGCGGCTGGAGCCCGCGCCGTACTCCTTGCCGGCGATGACGAGGAGGGGCGTCCCCTCCGCCTTGTAGCGCATGGCCACGTTGTAGACGAAGTCCACGTTCCCCTCGGGGAGCTTCTTGGCGTAGCCCCCTTCAATGCCGTCCAGCATGAGGTTCTTGATGCGGATGTTGGCGAAGGTACCCCGCACCATCACCTCGTGGTTGCCGCGTCGGGAGCCGTAGGAGTTGAACTCCTCGGGCTTCACGCCCTTGCTGAGAAGGTACTGGCCGGCGGGGCTCTTGACCGGGATGGCCCCGGCGGGGGAGATGTGGTCCGTGGTCACGGAGTCCCCCAGCACCAGGAGGACCCGCGCCCCCTTGATGTCCTCCGCCTTCCTCTGGCCCAGGTCCTCAAAGAAGGGCGGGTTCTGGATGTAGGTGCTCTCCGGGTCCCAGGCGTAGAGGGTGCCGGTGGGGGCGGGGAGGGCCTGCCAGCGCTCGTCCCCCTCGAAGACCCGGCTGTACTCCTTCTTGAAGAGCTCCGGGTCCAGGGTCTTGCGGATGGCCTCCTGGATCTCCTCCATGGAGGGCCAGATGTCCTTCAGGTAGACGGGCTTGCCGTTGGGGTCAAAGCCCAGGGGTTCGGTGGCCAGGTCAATGTCCATGCGGCCGGCCAGGGCGTAGGCCACCACCAGCATGGGGCTCGCCAGGTAGTTGGCCCGGACATGGGGGTTGATGCGCCCCTCAAAGTTGCGGTTCCCCGAGAGGACGGCGGCCACCACCAGGTCCCCTTCCTCCACCGCCTTGGCGATGTCCTCGGGCAGGGGGCCGGAGTTGCCGATGCAGGTGGTGCACCCGTAGCCCACCACGTGGAAGCGCAGGGCCTCGAGGAAGGGCATAAGCCCGGAGGCCTCCAGGTACCGGGTCACCACCTTGGAGCCCGGGGCCAGGGAGGTCTTGACCCAGGGCTTGGTGTCCAGGCCCGCCTCCACCGCCTTCTTGGCCAGCAGCCCCGCCCCCAGCATCACCGAGGGGTTGGAGGTGTTGGTGCAGGAGGTGATGGCGGCGATGACCACGGAGCCGTGGGCCAGCTCAAACTCCTCGTCCTGCCTTTTGACCAGCACCTTTTTGCCCAGCTGGTCCTCCGAGAGGCCAAAGCCCCGCTCCCTCACCGGCTTGGTGAGGTGAAGGAGGAAGCTCTTCTTGGCCTCCTTGAGGGGAACGCGGTCCTGGGGGCGCTTGGGGCCGGCCAGGGAGGGCTCCACCGTGGAAAGGTCCAGCTCCAGGTGCTCGGAGTAGCGGATCTTCGCCTCGGCCTCGGGGGTGCGGAAGAGGCCCACGGCCTTGGTGTAGGCCTCCACCAGGGCCACCAGCTCTTCTGGCCGCCCGGTGAGGCGGAGGTAGTTCAGGGTCTCCTCGTCCACGGGGAAGAAGCCCATGGTGGCCCCGTACTCGGGGGCCATGTTGGCGATGGTGGCCCGGTCCGCCAGGGGGAGCTTGGCCACCCCGGGGCCGTAGAACTCCACGAACTTGCCCACCACCCCGTGCTGGCGCAGGATCTCGGTCACCGTGAGGACCAGGTCGGTGGCCGTGGCCCCCTCGGGAAGCTCCCCGTAGAGCTTGAAGCCCACCACCTTGGGGGCCAGCATGTAGTAGGGCTGGCCCAGCATCACCGCCTCGGCCTCTATCCCGCCCACGCCCCAGCCCAAGACCCCCAGGCCGTTCACCATGGTGGTGTGGCTGTCGGTGCCCACCAGGCTGTCGGGGAAGGCCAAGGTGAGGCCGTCCCGCTTCTCGGTCATGACCACCTGGGCCAGGTACTCCAGGTTCACCTGGTGGACGATGCCCGTGCCCGGGGGGACCACCCGGAAGTTCTTGAGGGCCTGCTGCCCCCACTTGAGGAGGAGGTAGCGCTCCCGGTTCCTTTCGTACTCCTTCTCCACGTTGTAGAAGAAGGCGTAGGCGGTGCCGAAGGCGTCCACCTGCACGGAGTGGTCAATGACCAAGTCGGCGGGGACCACGGGGTTGATGCGCTCCGGGTCGCCGCCCCGCCGGGCCACGGCGTCCCGCATGGCGGCCAGGTCCACCACCGCCGGCACCCCGGTGAAGTCCTGGAGGATGACCCGGGCCAGCTTCAGGGGCACGTTGATCTCTCCGGGCTCCGGCTGCCACTGGGCCAGGGCCAAGATGTCCTCCTGGGTCACCTGGTAGCCGTCCTCGTTTCTCAGGAGGCTTTCCAGCATGACCCGGATGGAGAAGGGGAGGCGGCTCACCTCCGCTAGGCCCTTCCGCTCCAGCTCCGTGAGGTCGTGGTAGCCGTAGGTGTTGCCGGCCGCGCTCAGGGTCTTCAGGGTCTGAAAGCTGTCCTTCATGCCCGCTCCTTTCCCTTCCCCCATGGGGAAAAGGGACGCTTGCTTTTGGGGGGAAGTCTGGCTCCGAGGGGGGGCGCCCGCCCCGGCGCTTCCCACTATAGCACCTTATGGGTAGACTGAGGGAGGTGGCCACCCGACCCCGTGGGCCGTCCGTGTGGATGCGGTCTTTGGCGACCGGGATGCCGTGCGGCGGGGAGGCTGGGGCGGGTGGCTGCCCATCAATCCCGCGGGCGTGGGAGCCCGGCGACAGGGGCGGTAGGGCCTCCCCCAGGGGGCAAGATGCAAGCAACATGACGGCCCTTACCTTGGCCCGGGAGAAGCGTCCCGGAGGGTTGAAGCAGCCCCGGGGCTAGAAAAAAAGGCGTGAGGGAGGAACGAGTTGCGCTATAGCGCCCGGCGTGTTAGCATGAAAGAAACGGTTTAGGGAAAAGGGACGGAGAGAGGTGGGCGAAAATGGAAGGCAGGAACGCTTTTATTCTGCGGCTGGCTCCCCTGGGACAGGACTTGACCCAGGAGGCCCTGGAGAAGGACGAGATCTTCGTGGGGTGGAAAGAGGTTAAGGGCCTATTGGAAGAGGGCCTGAGCTTTTACGATTTCCGCGAGCGGGTGAAAGCCGCCTACGGGATTGAGAACAACTATGCGGCGGCCGCCTTCGCGAGGTTCCTCTGGGAGTTTCTCAAAGAGATGAAGCCGGGAGATTACGTGGTGGTTCCCTCGGGGGACCAGTTCTACGTGGCCGAGGTGGTGGGGGACCCCTACTACGACGAGAGCCACCCCGTCGCTGCCCACCGCAGGCCCGTCCGCTGGCTCAACGACAAGAAGCCCATCCCCCGCGAGCTCGCCTCGGCCGCCCTGCAGAGCCGGATGAAGGCCCGCGGGACTCTCATGGATGCCAGCGACCTGGTGAAAGACATTGAAAAGGTCCTGGAGGACGCCAAGCGGGGCGAAACGCCCAACCTGGCCGAGGAACTTCGCGCCCGCATGGTGGAGGCCGTGCGCCGGGAGCTCACCCAAGGCCGCATGAACCCCGACCGCTTTGAAACCCTCGTGGAGAGGATGGCCCGGGCCGTGGGGGCTGTGGAGGTGAAGTGGGTCCCCCGAAGGAGCGACCAGGGAGCGGACGTGATAGCCGATTTCCAACTCATGGGCGGGTTGCTGGTCACCGTCGGCATCCAGGCCAAGTTCTATCAGCCCGGAAAACCCATGGGAAAGGACGCAGTGGACCAGCTGGCCCAGGCCCTGCGGGCGGGGGTGGCCGATATGGGCCTGGTGATCACCACGGGGGACGTGAGCGAGGAGGCCTACCGAGCAGCCGAGGAGTACCTGAGCCGGGAAAACCTGCGGATCAGCATCCTGGGGGGGAGAGAACTGGCGGAGCTCATCGTGGACAAGGGCCTCTGGTCCGCCTTTGACTTTTGAGCGGATGGGGACGGGGAGGGGGGATAGGCTCCCCCTCTCTTCCCTTAGGAGGGCCTCGAGGCCCGGGCTTTTGCACCCCTAACCAACTTTGTGCCCCCGGCCCTCAGCGTAGCGCCTGGGGAGGGGGAGGCGTGTCCAGGCCCAGGCTTTCCAAAAAGAGGAGGACCTCCTGGCGGATCTCCGCCCAGAGCTCCTCCCGGGGCCTTTTGGCCGGCCTGTCTCCCCTTTGCGCCCCGTAGGCGCCGAAGCCGGCGTGGTTCAGGCCCTCTATGAAGACCACCCGGGCTCCTTGGGGAAGCCTTTTGGCCTTTTCCTGGGCCTCCTTTGGGGGCAGGAGGCCGTCCTCGGTTCCGTAAAGGGCCAGGGCGGGGAGGCGCACCCCGGAGAGGTCCCCTTCGGGGTAGCCCGCGAAGAGCAGGAGGGGAAGCCCTTCCCGGGCCGCCACCTCCGCCGCCGCCACCCCGCCCAGGCCGTGCCCCCCCACCACCAGGGGGAGGCCGGGGTGGGCCCTTTTCGCCTCCAGGGCCCGCTCCTTGCCCAAAAGGGCGATCCCCGAGGGCACCTTGAGGAGGACCACCAAATACCCCGCCTGGGCCACCGGGGCCAGGACCGGGGCGTAGGCCAGGGGGTCCACCCGGGCCCCGGGGTAGAAGGCCAGGAGGGCCTTGGGGCTTTGGGGAAAGAGTTCAACGCTGTATGGGGCTTCCTTCAGGCTTAGCCCGGGGGCCTTCAGGTGGTCCTGGACGATGGCCTCCGCCTTCAGGGGCCTGAAGAGGTAGAAGGCCACCCCAAGGAGGACCCCCCCTAAGGCCAGGGCAGAGAGCACGAGGAAGAAGATGAGGCGTTTGGCGTTCACGGCTCACCTCAACACGGGTTCCTCTTTCCTGGCCCGCCGCCCCTCAAAGGCGAAGAAGGCGGCGGGCACCACGAAGAGGGTGAGGAGGGTGGAGGAGAAGAGGCCCCCTAAGATGATAACCCCCAGGGGCCGGCGGTACTCGGTCCCCTCGCCGGTGCCCAGCAGGAGGGGGAGGCTGATGATGAGGACGGTGAGGGAGGTCATGAGGATGGGCCTAAGCCGGAGCCTGGCCGCCTCCACCAGGGCCTCTTTGAGGGGCATCTCCCGCATGCGCTTCACGGCGAAGTCCAGGAGGAGGATGGCGTTTTTGGTGACCAGGCCGATCAGCATCACCACCCCCAGGACGCTGATCACGTCCAGGCCGGTGCCCAGGAGGTAGGTGAGCCAGAAGGCCCCCACCAGGGCCAAGGGCACCGGGAGGAGGAGGTAGAGGGGGTAGCGCCAGGCGTTGAACTGGCTGGCGATGACCAGGTAGTTGAGGACCAGGGCCAGCAAGAAGGCCAGGGGGGCCAGGCGGGCCAGCTCCCCGGTGAAGCTCCCGAGGCCGGCGGCCAGGATCTCCACCCCGTTCCCCAGAAGGCCCTGGGCTTTGAGCTCCGTTTCCAGCTCCCGCTGGATCTGGAAGCTCCCCGGGGCCTCGGGCTTCAGATTGATGTTGATGCCGGCGGCGTAGGCCTGGTTGCGGCGGGAGATGAGGGTGGGCCCCGGGCGCTCCTCAAACCGCCCCAGGCTCCCGAGGGGCAGGAAGGCCTGGAGGGCGGGGGCGTAGACGGGGAGGGAGAGGAGGTCGGCCTCGCCCCCCAGGCGGAAGGGGTCGGCCTGGACCACGATGGGGAACTCCTCCCCGCTCCTGCGGGCGGTGGCCGCCTGGGTCCCGGAGAGGTAGAGCCTGAGGGCCTGGGCCAGGTCCCCGGGGGTGAGGCCGGTGCCGGCGAGCCGGGAGGGGTCCGGCACGAAGACCCTCTCCCGCTGGGTGGCCTCGAGGGTGCTCTTCACGTTTTGGACGTAGGGCTTCTTGGCGATGTAGGCGACGATCTCGGCGGTGCGCTTTTCCAGAAGGGCCCGGTCGGGGCTGGTGACGAAGAACTGGAGGTCGGCGTCCCCGGCCTCGGGCCCGGTCTGGGCTAGGACCCGGAGGTCGGCCCCGGGGAAGCCCTTTAGGGCCTCCCTGCCCTCCCGGTTCAGGACCTCGGTCAGGGTGAAGATGCCCTCCCGCTCCCCTTTGGGCTTGAGGACGATCTGGAGCTGGACCCGGGAGGGGTCCCCCACCTGGGCCCCGCCGGTGGCGCTGGCCCCCACCGTGGTCACCACCCGGGCCACGGCGGGGTGGGCCAGAAAGCGGGCCTCGAGGGCCCTCGCCGCCCGGTCGGAGACGGCGAGGGGCGTGTCCTTGGGCAGGAGCAGGGTGGCGGTCAGGACCCCGGTGTCCGAGCGGGGGACGAAGTTGAAGGGGATCCTGGGCAGGATGGGGAAGATGGAGAGAAAGGCCAAGGCCGCCACCCCCAGGACCAGGTAGGGCCGGGCCAGGACCCCCCGGAGGCTTCGGGCGTAGGCCTCGGTGAGGCGGGCTAGGCCGCCCTCGGCGGCCCCGTTGAGGAGGCGAACTGTGGCCCCCAGGAGGTTCAGGAGCGCCCGCCCCAGGTAGCGGAGGAGGCCTAGGAGGGCGGGGTAGAGGGGGAGAAGGAGGAGGAATAGGGGCCCCCTCTGCAGGAGGAGGTAGGCCAGAAGAAGCCCCAGAAGGAGGCCCAAAGGGGTGCGGAAGCCCCGGCGGTAGGCCCAGGCCAGGTCCTGGGGGAGGAGGGTGAGGGCCCTTAAGGCCTCCCGGAAGGTGGGGGGCTCGGGGTCCGGGAAGTAGGCCAGGCGCACGGTGAGGAAGAGGAGGGCCTCCAGCCAGCTCACGGCGATGGCCGCCGCCACGCCCAGGCCGAACTGCTGGAAGATCTGGCCGATGATCCCGGGGAGGAAGCTGATGGGCAGGAAGACGGCGAGGAGGCTTAAGGTGGCCGCCGCCACCGCCACGCTCACCTCGCTGGCCCCCTTGAGGACCGCCTCCTTGGGGCCGAAGCCCATCCTGCGGTAGCGGTCAATGTTCTCCGCCACCACGATGGAGTCGTCCACCACGATGCCCACCGCCACGGTGAGGGCTAGGAGGCTGATCAGGTTGTAGGTGAAGCCCAGAACGCCGAAGAGGAGGATGGCCCCGGAGAGGGTGATGGGGATGGCCAGGATCACGGAGAAGACGGAGTTGAGCCTCCCCAGGAAGATGAGGACCACCAAAGAGACGGCCAGGGCCGCTAGGAAGGCCTCCTTCACCGTGTCCTCCACCGCCGCCCGGATGAAGCGGGTGGTGTCCAGGGCCACCTCCGCCCGATACCCTGGGGGCAGCCTGATCTCCCCTAGGGCCTTCTTCACCCCGTCGGCCACGGCCACGGCGTTGGCGCTGGGGGTCTTGACCACGGCGAGCAGCACGGCGGGGCGGCCGTTCAGGCGGTTTAGGGTGCTGGGAGCCTCGGGGCGCTCCTCCACCCGGGCCACGTCCCGCACCCTTATCCCTCGGGAGGGGTCCACCAAGAGCCCCGCCACCTCCTCAGGTGTGGCCGGGGTGGAGCGCAGGGTGTAGACCAGGCGCCTCTCCTCCTGGGTGAGGCTTCCCAGGGGGAGGTTGAGGGCGGAGGCGGAGATGGCCTGGACCACCTGCCCCGGGGCCACGCCCAGGGCCTGGAGGCGGCTTGGGTCCAGGTAGACCCGGATGGCCCGCTTGGGGGCCCCGGTGAGGCGGATGTCGGCCACGCCGGGGACCAGCTGAAGCCTGGGCTTCAGGGAGCGCTCGGCGTAGCGGAGGACTTCCGAGAGGTCCTCCCCCGGGGCCTCGAGGGCGATGTAGAGGATGGGGCTCGCCGAGGGGTCAAACTTCTGCACCACGGGAGCGGAGGCGTCCTTGGGCAGGCTCCCCCGGGCGGCGGCCACCTTCTGGCTGACCTCCACCGCGGCCTGGTCCACGTTCACCCCCTGCTGGAACTGGACGAAGACCAGGCTGAACCCCTCGGTGGAGGAGCTGCCGATGGCATCCACCCCGCTTAGGGTGGAGAGGGCGTCCTCCAGGGGCTCGGAGACCTGCTCCGCCACCTCCTCGGGGCCGGCGCCCGGGTAGGCCGTGGAGACCGCCACCACGGGCACGCTGAAGCGGGGCAGGAGCTCCACCCCCAGGCCCAGGCCCAGGAGGAGCCCCACCAGGACCAGGCCCACGAAGATGGCGGTGGCGAAGACGAAGCGCTCCACGAAGAAGGCCACCAGGGGGTTCTCCCTCACCGCACCACCTCCAGGAGGTCCCCCTCCCTAAGCCCCTCGGGGACGGGGTAGACCACGAGGGTCCCCTCCGTAAGCCCTTGCACCGCCGCCTTGTCCCCTTCCTGGGCCAGAAGGCGCACCGGGAGGCGGCGGGCCCTGTCCCCTTCCACGGCGTAGACCACCGCCTGGCCCTCCTCCGCCCGCACCGCCAGGGCGGGGAGGAGGATCCCCTCCGCCACCTTCTCCCGGTACCGGGCCTCGGCCGGGCCGGGGGTGAGGGGGGCTTCCGGCTTCAGGACCACCTCCACCAGCCGGTTCTGCCTGGGAAGGTCCGTCTTGCGCAGGAGGCGGGCGGGCACCTCCCGGCCGCCTTGCCTGAGGAGGAAGCGGGTCTCGGGGGTGAGGCGGGCCGCCTCCTCGGGGGGGAGGTAGGCCTTGGCCAGGAGGCAGTCGGTGGTGGCCAGGCGGAAGGCCGGGTTCCCCACGCCCACGAACTCGCCCTCCTTGACGTAGACCTCCACCACCTCCCCGGCGAAGGGGGCGCGGATGGTGGCCTCCTTGAGGTTGCGCTCCGCCTGGCGCACCTGGAGCCGGGCGGCCTCCACCTGAAGCTCCAAAAGCCTCAGGTCCTCCGCCCTGTCCAGGCGGTCTAGGGCCTCCTTGGCGCTCTCGTAGGCGCTTTGGGCCTGCTGGTACTGGGCCTCCAGGGCCTTGAGGTCCAGGGGGGCCAGGGCCCCCACCGCCAGGAGGGCCTTTCCCTCCTCGTAGCGCCTTCTGGCGGCCTCCAGCTGGGCCTTGGCCGCCTCCAGCTGGGCCAGGAGGGCGGGGCGGCTTCCGGAGATCTGGTTTTTTGCCCGCTCCAGGTTGGCCTCGGCCTGGGCCAGGGCCAGCCGGGCCTGGGCCAGGGCCTCCTGGAAGGGGGCGGGGTCCAGATAGACCACGCCCTCCCCCTGGGCCACCCGGCTTCCCGCGGGAAGGGTCCTTTGCACCCGGCCCGAGGCCCCGGCGGCCACCAGGCTGTCCCGCTCGGCCTGCAGGGTCACGGCCACCCGGGCGGCGCGCTCCAGAACCCCCCGCCTGGCCTCCACCACCCGCACCTGGACCCTCGGGGGCTCGGCCTTGGCCTGGGGGGCCTCGGCCTTTTTGGGGGCGCAGGCCACGAGGAGAAGGGGAAGGAGTAGGAGAGCCCTTCTCATCCCTCACCTCGAGGCCAGAAGGCCGTAGTAGGCCTTCAGGTAGGCGTGGCGGGCCTGGGCCAAAGCCAGCTCCGCCTGGAATAGGGCGAGCTCCTGTTGCCTGAGCCCAAGCTGGCTCACGAGCCCGGCCTTGAAGCGCCGCTCCTCGGCGGCGTAGCGTTCCTTGGCGGCCCGGTAGGCCTCCTCCGCCGCTTTGGTCCCCTCTAACAGGGGGGCAAGCTGGTCGTAGCGGGCCTTGAGCCCCACCCGGAGGGAGCGCTCCAGGTTGCCCAGGCTCACCTCCAGAGTCTTGATCTGGTCCTCTAGGGCCTCTATGTCCTTCCTGGCGGCGAAGCTCTCGTCCAGGAGGCCCCGCTGGAAGCGGAGGAGCTCCAGGCTTTGCCTGAGCTGCAAAAGGTCGGCGTGCTCCTTGAGAAGCTGCTCCACCAGGCCCTCTTCCGGCAGGGGGGGAAGCGCCACGGGCTCGGGCTTCCAGGGGCCCACCAGGTTTTCCAAAGAGGCTCTGGCGGCGTTTTCGCCCCGCTTGGCGGCCTCCAGGTTTTTCCTGGCCTCCAGGACCCGGTTCTGGGCCTCCAGGAGGTCCAAGGAGGTGGCCCCACCCCCCTTGACCCGGATCTCGGCGGCCTTGAGGGCCAGCTCCGCCACCGCCAGGGCCTTTTCCGCCAGCCTGACCTGGAGGCCGGCCTCGAGGGCCTGGGCGTAGGCAGCGGCGATGTCGCTTTCCGCCTGGGCCAGGGCCCGCCTGAGCCTGGCCTCGGCCAGGGCCAGGGCTTGCCTGGCCTGAAGCTCGCCTAAGGGCGTGCGCAGGGGGTCTTCCAGGGTGCGGGCCAGGTCCTTGGCCTTGGCCTCCGCCTCCAGCCTGGCGTTGAGGACGGCGGGGATCTCCTGGGCCTTCTTCAGCGCCTCGGGCAGGGGCTGGGCCAGGGCCGGGAGCCAGAAAAGGATCAGGATCCAAAGGGTTCTCACGGGTTCACCTCCAGGATTTGACCGTAAAGCTGGTAAAGCTCCATCAGGCGGTTTTTCAGGTTGTTCTCGGCCTGCAGACGGGCAAGCTCCGCCTGCAGGAGGGAAAGCTCGGCCCGCTTGAGGGCGAGGCCGCTTTCCAGGCCCAACTCCAGGCGCCGTTTCACCTCTTCCAGGGCCTTTCGCTCGCCCTCCAGGCGGAGCTGGGCCAGGGCCAAGGCGGCCTCGGCGCTTTGGAGGGCGCCCTTTAGGGTCTCTTCCTGAAGCCTGGCCTGGGCCTCCGCCGCCTTCAGGGCCTCGAGGGCCCCCCGTAGCTGGGCCTCGGCCGCCGCCAATCCCTGGAAGAGGCCTGGGGAGAGGGTGAGGGAGAGGGAAAGCCTGAGCTCCTCCACGCTCCGGTAGCTCCCTGCCCCGGGCACCTGGGTGGCGGGGCGGGCGGGGTCCTGGCGGGTGTAGCTCAGGGTGGGCTGGAGGGTGCGGCTACTCAGGCTCAGGGCCAGGGTGTCGTTGCCCGAGGGGTAGCGGAGGTAGCTCACGTCCAGCTTGGGCAGGAGGTTGCGGAAGGCGCCGTCGTAGGCGATCTGGGCCTCTTGGACCGAAAGCCTCGCCTCCTCCACCTGCAGGTAGGCCCCGCCCTGGGGGAGGGGGATCTGGGGCAGGGGGGCGCGGAGGTCCACCAGGCCCAGGGCCGCCTGCTCCGCCAGGGCCACCCCCCGCCTCGCCTCCCCCAGGCGGTTTTCCGCCTCCTTGAGGGCGAGCTCCGCCTCCCTCAGCTCCTTGGGGTTGGCCTGGCGCTTCCTGGCGGCCTCCAGGGCCATCTGGGCCAGCTCCACCCCCTTCAGGGCCAGCCTTTCCCCAAGAAGGGCCTCCCGGTAGCGGCCGTAGGCGGCCACCGCCTGGGCCTGGAGGGCGGTGAGGGCCCTGCGGTAGCCCAGCTCGGCCCGCCTGAGGGCGATGCGGGCCCGCTCCTGCCCGTCGGCCACGTCCCCGAAGGGGAAGGGGGTGAGGACCAGGGCCAGGGTGAGGTTGCTTCCGCTAGAGGGCAGGCTCTGGCATAGGGCCTCGGGGGTGCAGGCGTAGCCCAGGCGAGCGTGGCCCGCTTGGAGGTTCAGGGCCACGGGGCTTTCCTGGGCCAGGAGGGCCTTGCGGGCCGCCTCCAGGTAGCTTTGGGCCTGGCGGGCCAGGGGGTGGTCCCTTAGGGGAGCCAGGGCGCTTTGGGCCAGGGCGGGGGCCAGGAGGAGGAGGAGGGCCAAGACCCTAAGTGCCCCACCGCGGCTTTCGCCGCGGTGGGGGCCCCAGAAAAGGCCTTCCACAGCCCTGGCTTTGGCACCCCATGTGGTGAAACCAAAGCGCGGGCACTTAGGCACGCTCTACCTCCGTGAGCTTCCCCAGGAGGTCCCGGAAGAGGAGGAGCTCCTCAGGGTTCAGCCTGGCCAGATGCTGGCTATAGGCTGCAAGCCAGGCCTCCTTGAGCCGCTTCTGGGCCTCTTCCCCTTTGGGGGTAAGGTGCAGGAGAACCCTTCTCCGGTCCTCGGGGTCCAGGCGCCGCCCCACCAAACCAGCCTCCTCCAGCGAGGCCAGGAGGTGGGAGACCTGGGAAGGCTGGACCTCCAGGTGCTCCGCCAGCCGGGAAGGGGCGTTCACCCCCTCCCGCACCAGCCTCAGGACCTCGGCCTGGAGGAGGGAAAGCCCCTCCTTGGCGAAAACCTCCTTGGCCCGCTGGAGGAGGAGGCGCATGAGGGCGTAGCCGAGGTGGGACAGCTCTTCCACCAGGGGTGCGGGGGGACCGTTCATACTCCTCAACTATACACACCCGTCAAGGGAGGACCGCGGGCCGGGCCGCGCTCCTTGGTGTACAATGGCCCAAGGTATATGGACAGACCTCCCAGTCGGTGGCCCTTCCTCCTGCCCTTCAGCTCCATAGCCCTGGCCCAGTCCCAAGCCCCAACCCCCGGGGAGGTTTTTCTTTTGGTCTTCCTTTTGGGGCTTTCCGCCTTCTTCTCCGCCAGCGAAACCGCCTTCACCGCCCTCTACCCCTGGAAGGTGCGGGAGCTTGCGGAAAGCCAGGGAGGGCCCTTCCGCCTCCTGGCCCAGGACATCACCCGCTTCCTCACCACCATCCTGGTGGGCAACAACCTGGTGAACATCGCCGCCACCGCCTTGGTCACCGAGGTCGCCACCGAGGCCTTCGGCTCCGCCGGGGTGGGGGTGGCCACCGGGGTCATGACCTTCCTCATCCTCTTCTTCGGCGAGATCACCCCCAAGTCCCTGGCGGTGCACCACGCCGTGGCCGTGGCCAAGGTGGCCGCCTGGCCCATCTACCTCCTCTCGCTCCTCCTCTACCCCGTGGGCCGCTTCTTCGGCCTGGTCTCGGGGCTTTTCCTCAGGGGCCTTGGCCTCGAGCCCAGAAACGCCTCCCTGGTCTCCGAAGAGGAGCTCAGGCTCATCCTGGCGGGGGCGGAGGAGGCGGGCACCATTGAGGCCCAGGAGGAGGAGATGATCCACTCCATCCTGGAGCTGGAGGAGACCCCGGTGCGGGAGATCATGACCCCCCGGGTGGAGATGGTGGCCATAGAGGCCGAGGCCAGCCTCGAGGACTTCCTCCACCTCTTCCGCGAGCACCGCTATAGCCGCGTCCCCGTCTATAGGGAGAGCGTGGACCACATCGTGGGCATCGCCTATGCCCAGGACCTTCTGGACTACCACTGCCAGGAGGACCTGAAGGGGCGCACCGTGGCCTCCATCGCCCACCCGCCCTACTTCGTCCCCGAGAACATGGACGCCTGGAGCCTCCTCAAGGAGCTCCGCCGCCGGAAGGTCCACATGGCCATCGTGGTGGACGAGTTCGGGGGCACCGCCGGCCTCGTGACCCTGGAGGACGTCATTGAGGAGATCGTGGGCGAGATCTACGACGAGACCGACGAGCCCGAGGACGCCCCCATCAAGCGCCTGGCCGACGGCGCCCTTTCCATCCAGGCCCAGACCCCCATAGACGAGGTCTCCGAGGCCTTGGGGGTGGAGCTCCCCGAGGGGGCGTACGACACCCTTTCCGGCTTCCTCTACGAGCGGTTCGGCCGCATCCCCGGCGTGGGGGAGAGCGTGGCGTGGCAGGGCTTCCGCTTCGTGGTGGAAAGCGCCGACCAGCGCCGGATAGAAAGGGTGCGGGTGGAAAGGCTGGTGGAGCATGGAGAGGATTAAGGCCCTCCTCCAGGCCCACGTGGGGCGGGCCTACGCCCCCTACTCGGGCTTTCCCGTGGTGGCCCTGGTGGAGGCCGAGGGGGAGGCCTTTTTGGGGGTCAACGTGGAAAACGCCGCCTTTCCCCTCTCCCAGTGCGCCGAAAGGAACGCGGTGGCCGCCATGGTCCTGGCGGGCAAAAGGCGCATAGACCGCGTCCACGTCTATAGCCCCAAAGGCCCCATCCCCCCTTGCGGCGGGTGCCGCCAGGTCCTCATGGAGTTCGGGGGGCCTAAGGTGGAGGTGGTCCTCCACGGGCCCGAAGGGGAGGAGGTCACCACCTTAGGGGCCCTCCTCCCCATGGCCTTTAGGCTTTAGAGGGGGAGGACGATCTCCTGGGCGAAGAAGCCCGGGACCTCGAGGCGGAGCTCAAGCCGCCCGCTTCCCCGCTCCAGGCCGGGCCTGAAGCCCACCACCTGGACCCGGGCCTCCCCCCGGGCCGGCAGGTCGGCCCGCACGGAGAGGCGCTGGCCTAGGAGGACCAGGCTCCCCTCGGCCCGCAAGGGGATGGGGTTGGGGTTTTCCAGGAAGAGGTTGACGCCGCTTCGGCGCACCCGCAAAGGCTCCAGGGGGAGGCTTAGGCGGGTGCGGAAGAAGGTGAGGGGCTGGCCCAGGGTCTGGCCCTCGAGGGCCATCTCGGCCCCTTCCGGGGAGAGGAGGGCTCTGGCGGTGGCCAGGGCCTCCTTGGGGGTGAGGCGGAGGAGGAGGACCTCCTCCTTCTCCCCCGGCGGGAGGGTGAGGTCCAGGGGCAGGACCACCTCCCCCACCCGAAGCCTGGCGCCGAAGGCGGAAAGGGGGATGGGGATGGGGTTGGGGTTCTGGAAGGCCACCTTTAGGCCCAGGAGAAGGGCTGGTGGGCTAAGCTCCAGCCCCCGGATCTCCCCGCCCAGAAGACGGGCCTCGGGGGCCAGGGTCCTGGGGGCGCAGGCGGCAAGGAGGGCCGGGAAGGCCAGGAGAAGAGCGAACCTTTTCATAGAATCCACCCCTCTTCCTTCAGGGAGTCTAGCACCGGCAGGAGCTCGCCGAAAAGGGGGCTTTCCTGGGGGTAGGGGGGCCTGGGGTAGCCCGCCGGCAGGCCCAGGTGCCTCAGGGCCTGCTTGAGGAGGGGAACCCCGCCCCGGGAGAGGAGGTCCCCCAAGGGGTATAGCCGCCGCTGCAGGGCCTGGGCCTCGGCCAGCCGGCCCTCCTGGAAGTGGGTGAGGAGGGCCTTGTAGGCCCTGGGGGCCAGGTTGGCGGCCGCCAGGATGCCCCCTTCCGCCCCCAGGGCCAAGGCGGCCAGAAAGGTGGGGGCGTGGCCGGTGAAGACCCGGAAGTCCCTCAGGCGGGCCTGGTAGAAGGCGAGCCGGTGCATCTCCCCGCTGGAGTCCTTGATGCCCAGGATCCCAGGGTGCTGGCCCAGGGCGGCCACGGCGGAAAGGGGCAGGTCCACCCCGGTGTTCTGGGGCACGTGGTAGAGGAAAAGGGGCATTCTCTCCGCCAGGGCCTCGTAGTAGCGGAGAAGGCCCTCCCCCAGGCTTGCGTGGTAGTAGCGGGGCGGGGTGGCCAGGAGGGCGAAGGCTCCGGCCTCCCTGGCCTCTTCCAAGGCCCTCTCCGCCTGGGGCAGGGTCTCCTCCATGAGGCCCACCAGGAAGGGCTTCCTGGGCTTCAGGGCCTGAAGGCCCAGGCGGCGCTCCTCGGGGGTGAGGTGGACCCCTTCGCCGTTGGAGCCGTAGATGAGAAGCCCGTCCACCAGGGGCTCCAGGGCCAGGGCCAGCTCCTGGAAGGCCCCCGTGTCCAGGCGGCCTTCGCGGTCAAAGGGGGTGGGGACGGGGGGCAGGATCACGGCGCCCTCCGGAAGGACCCCAGAAGGGTGAGGAGGTGGAGGCCGTAGGCCAGGAGGAGGAGGCCCGGCCCCTGGCCCTCGAGGGCCCTCAAGAGGCCAAAGGCGGCCAGGAGGAGGAGCAGGAGGCCGAGCCCCGAGGCAAACCCCAGGCTCCCCGGCACGAGGAGGCGCACCGCAAGGGCCCAGCCCTCGGAAAGAGAGGCCCTTCTTCTAGGCAAGAAGAAGGCCAGGAGGTGGTAGAGGAGGACCAGGACGAAGCCCAAAGCGGCCCAGGGCCTGGCCCTCTCGGGAAGGGGCAGGGCCAGGCGGGCTGCCCCCTTCAGGGGGTCCTCCAGGAAGGCCCTAAGCTCCAGGGAGAGGAGGGTCAGGTAGAGGGTGCGGACGCTGGGGCCGGGCTCCCGCCTGCCCCAGGGGTCCTGGCCGAGGCCCAGGGCGGCCCGGATGGGGCCCTCGAGGGGGGCCTCCCGGTAGGCCTGGGCCAAAAGGGCCTCCTCGCCCAAAAGGGCCTTGGCGAAGGGGTAGCCGCCCTCGGCCAGGAGGGTCTTGGCCTCCTTGGGGGACTGGGGGAGGAGGGCGTAGCCCAGGAGGGCCTTGACCTCGGGGGTGGGGGGCCTGGCCTTCAGCCAGTCCAGGGCCGCCTGGGTCCGTAGGGTTCCCCGGTCCAAGGGCGGGGCCGTGGCCGCTTCCCTAGCCCTCTGGTCCAGGCCGTAGAGGAGGAAGCCAAGCCCCAAAAGGACCAGGAGCAGTAGGGCTAAAAGCCTCTCCCCCAGGCCGGCATAGGCCAGGGTGAGGTGGCGGAGGCGGAGGAGGGGGTGGCGGAGGTAGCCTCCCAGGAAGCCGCCGATGGGCCTCAGGTCCCTGGCCTGGGCGGGGAGATAGAGGGCGAAGAGGTAGAGGACGAGGGCCAGGTAGGCGAGGCCCAGGGCGTAGGTGGCCCGGGGCAGGAAGGCCAGGTCCGGGGGAAGCCAGGTCTTTAGGGTCTTCTCCGCCTCCTCCAGCCTCAGGGCCTTGGCGGGCTCCCCCTGGGCCCTCAGGGACTCGGCCCGCTCCCGGAAGAAGGCCAGGGAGCCCGGGAAGAGGGGGGTGTAGGCCAGGAGGGCTTCGGTGAGGCGCTGGGCCTGGGCGGGGTCCTCTTGGGCCAGGGCCCTCGCCCCTTGGGCCATGCGGACCACCCCTTCCTGGCCGTGGAAGAGCTCGGGGCGGTGGCCCCTTTGGAGGAGGTCCTGGCCGTAGGCCAAAAGGTCCTCCTGGCTCAGGTCCTTGGGGTCCAGGGTCCAGTAGGCGTAGTAGGGCCAGGGCTTGGGGGGCTTGAGGGCCTGGAGGAGGGGCAGGAGGGCCTTCAGGTCCTCCTCGGTGCCCTCAAAGGGGAGGGGCGGGAAGGGGATGGGGAGGACCCAGTCCCCCATGACGGCCTCGGGGCCGGGGCGGAGGGCCTCCACCCGCTTGGGGGCGAAGTGGAAGCGGGCGCCGGGCTCCTTGAGGCTCGCCTCCACCACCAGAAGCCCCTGGGCCACCAAGACCCGCTCCCCCTCCACCAGGGGGCCGAGCCAGGGGCCCTGGGGCAGGGGAAGGAGGCCCCAGGGGAGCCGGAGGCCCTCTTTGGTGAGCTCGGGGGCTTGGGCGGGGGCCACGGGGAGCCTCCCCTCCAGGGGCCCGGAAGGGAGGATGAGGCGCAGGCGGTACTCGCCCGGGGCCTCGAGGACCAGGGGAAGCCGGAAGCGCCCTTCCTGGACCTCCACCTCCAGGGTCCTGGTCCCCTGGGGGCCCGAAAGCTCCAGAGGAAAGCGGCCTTCGGGGAGGTCCTTGCCCTCCAGGGTGAGGGGGGCGCCCACCTCGGCCCGGTCGGGCAGGAGCAGGGACTGGCCCAGGGCCAGGCCCCAAAAGGCCAGGAGGGTCCACGCGCGCATGGGGTTATTCTACTGGCATGGGCCTACTGGACATGATCGGCCCCGTCATGGTGGGGCCCTCCTCCAGCCACACGGCGGGGGCCTGCCGCCTGGCCCTCATCGCCAGGCACCTCCTTGGGGAAGTCCCCAAGCGGGTGGAGTTCGGCCTTCACGGCTCCTTCGCCAAGACGGGCAAGGGGCACGGCACCCACCTGGCCCTCACGGCCGGGGTCCTGGGCCTCAAGCCCGACGACGAGCGCCTCAAGGAGAGCCTGGCCCTGGCGGAGAAGGAGGGGGTGGAGGTGGTCTTCAAGGAGGTGGAGCTGGGCGATGTCCACCCCAACACCGTCCGCATGGTCCTGGAGGGGGAGAGGGAGCGAATCGTGGTTACCGGGAGCTCCCTGGGCGGGGGGCTGGTGCGGGTTTTTGACCTGGACGGCTTTGAGGTGCGCATCACCGGCCAGGCCCCCACCCTGGTGGTGAAGAACGTGGACACCCCGGGGGTGGTGGCCCGGGTGGCCCGCATCCTGGCCGACGACGAGGTCAACATCGCCTACCTCACCGTGAGCCGCAAGAAGAAGGGGGGCGAGGCCATGATGAGCCTCGAGGTGGACCGCCCCCTCTCCGAGGTGCCGCTAAAGTACCTGGAGCACCTCTCCTACATCCTCTGGGTGCGGCAGATTCCCCCGGTCACGGAGTAGGCCTAAAGCCTGGGGAGCTCCAGCCTGAGGCAGGCCCCGCCCAAGGGGGAGGCGCAGGCGGTGAGCCTCCCTCCCAGGGCCTCGGCCACCCGCTTGGCGGCGTAAAGGCCGAGGCCCGAGCTTCCCCTAAGCCCCTCCCCCTGGCGGAAGGGCTGGGCCAGGGCCGAAAGGGGAAGGGGAAGGCCGGGCCCGTCGTCCTCCACGCTGACGGCCCCCTCCTCCACCAGGAGGCGCACCCGGGTCCTGGCGTGGCGCAGGGCGTTTTCCAGGAGGTTGGCCAGGGCCCTTTCCAGTAGGAGCCTGTCCCCCCGGGCGAGCCCCGCCCCCGCCACCTCCAGGCCTAGGCCCCGCCTTCGCGCCTCCTCGCCGTAGCGGAGGAGGAGGTCCTCGGCCAGGGCCCTCAGGTTCAGGGTCTCCCGCCTGGGGGCGTGGGCCTCGAGGCGGGAAAGCGCCAGGAGGTTCTCCACTAGGAGGTGGGCCCGGGCCAGCTCCTGCCGCACCTGGTGGAGGAGGGCTACCCGCCTCTCCCGGCCCAGGTCGTCCCGGCCTTCCAGGTACTCCAGGGCCCGGATGGCGGAGAGGAGGGGGGTCTTGAGGTCGTGGGCCAAGGCGGCGTAGAAGGCCTCCCGGGCCTCCATGAGCTCCCGCAAGCGCTCCAGGAGCTCTTCAAAGCGCCGCCTCAGCTTGGCGACCTCCTCCGGTGGGGGCTCCTGGGGGGCAGGGAGCCTGAGGCCCGCCACCGACCCCTCCTTCAAGGAGAGGTAGGCCAGGGCCCGGGTGAGCTCCTCCAGGGGCCTGAGGAGGCTTCGCGAGAGGAAGTAGCCCACCACGGCGGAGACCAGGGCGAGAAGGAGGAGCCAGAGGAGGAGGGGAAGCCAGGGCCCCTCCCCCATGAGGCCCAGGGTGAGGGCCAGGACCAGGTTGGGCAAAAAGGCGAGGAGAGCGATGACCAGGGCGAGCCTAGCCCTTAGACTCATCCCGCCCCGCCGAGAGCACCGCCAGGAAGGCCTCCTGGGGCACCTCCACCTTGCCGATGGCCTTGAGCCGCTTCTTGCCCTCCTTCTGCTTCTCCAGAAGCTTCTTCTTGCGGGTCACGTCCCCGCCGTAGCACTTGGCCAGCACGTCCTTCCTCAGGGCCTTCACCGTGGCGCGGGCGATGATCTTCCCCCCGATGGCCGCCTGGATGGGCACCTCAAAGAGCTGGCGGGGGATCACCTCGGCCAGCCTGTCCACGATGGCCCGGGCCATGCTGTAGGCCTTGTCCCGGTGGGCGATGAAGGTGAGGGCGTCCACCGGCTCCCCGTGCACCAGGACGTTCACCTTGACCAGGTCCCCCGGCAGGTAGCCCATCTGCTCGTAGTCCATGGAGGCGTAGCCCCGGGAGACGCTTTTCAGGCGGTCGTGGAAGTCGTAGAGGATCTCGGCGAAGGGGACCTCATAGACGAGCTCCACCCGTTTCTGCGCCCCCGGCAGGTAGGTCATGTTGACCAGCCGGCCCCGCTTCTCCTGGACCAGTTGCATAATGGCCCCCACGTACTCCTCGGGGGTGAAGATGGTGAGCTTCACGTAGGGCTCCAGGATCTCCTCAATCTTGGTGGGGTCGGGGAGGTCGGCGGGGTTGTGGATCTCCCTCTCGGTGCCGTCCTTGAGGCGCACCTTGTAGACCACGCTGGGGGCGGTGGCGATGAGCTCTAGGCCAAACTCCCGCTCCAGCCTCTCCTGAACGATTTCGGCATGCAGGAGGCCCAAAAAGCCACAGCGGAAGCCGAAGCCGAGGGCGGTGGAGGTCTCCGGCTCAAAGTGGAGGGCGGCGTCGTTGAGCTTGAGCTTTTCCAGGGCGTCGCGAAGCTTGCCGTAATCCTGGGACTCCACCGGGTAAAGCCCGGCGAAGACCACGGGCTTGGCGGGGCGGAAGCCGGGGTAGGGGGTGGGCGTGGGGCGGTCCGCCAGGGTGATGGTGTCGCCCACCTGCACGTCGTGGATGTCGCGGATGGCGGCGGTGAGCCAGCCCACCTCCCCGGCGGAGAGCTCTTCCAAGGGCACGAGACCCTGGGGGGTGAAGGTGCCCACCTTGTCCACCAGGAACTCCTTGCCCGTGGAGAAGATGCGGATCCGGTCCCCGGGGCGCACCCGCCCATCAAAGACCCGGATGTAGGGGATCACCCCCTGGTAGGCGTCGTAGAGGGAGTCAAAGATGAGGGCCTTGAGGGGGGCCCCAGGGTCCCCCTGGGGAGGCGGGATGCGCTTCACGATGGCCTCCAGGATCTCCTCCACCCCCTCCCCGGTCTTCCCGGAGGCGAAGATGGCCTCGTCGGCGGGAAGGCCTAAGACTTCCTCCACCTCGAGGACCACCTCCAGGGGCCTGGCGTTGGGCAGGTCAATCTTGTTGATGACCGGGATGATGGTGTGGTTGTGCTCCAGGGCCAGGTAGAAGTTGGCGATGGTCTGGGCCTCCACCCCTTGGGTGGCGTCCACCACCAAAAGCACCCCCTCCACCGCCGCCAAGGCCCGGGAGACCTCGTAGGTGAAGTCCACGTGGCCGGGGGTGTCAATGAGGTGAAAGGTGTAGGTCTCCCCGTCCTCCGCCCGGTAGGCCACCCGGACGGCGCTGGCCTTGATGGTGATGCCCCGCTCCCGCTCCAGCTCCATGGAGTCCAGAAACTGCTCCCGCATCTCCCGCTCGCTCACGGCGTGGGTCATCTGCAGGATGCGGTCAGCCAGGGTGGACTTCCCGTGGTCCACGTGGGCGATGATGGAGAAGTTGCGGATGCGGCGCTGGTCCATCCTTCCCATGGTCTTCCCTCCTGGGGGCAAAGTCAAGGGCGGGGGCCTTATGGCCCCCACCGCAAGCCTTGGCTAGGCGGCCTTTTTGGCTTGCCGGGCCCGCAGGTCGCGCCAGAAGACCACCAGGGCGCTCACCACGTAGATGGAGCTATAGGTGCCCACGAAGATGCCCACCAAGATGGCCAGGGCGAAGTCCCTTAGGACGCTTCCCCCTAGGAAGAGGAGGGCGATGATGGGCAGGAGGGTGGTGAGGCCGGTCATCACCGTGCGGGAGAGGGTCTGGTTGATGGAGCGGTTGACCATCTCGGCGTAGGGGGTCCCCCGCATGAGCTTCTGGTTTTCCCGGATCCGGTCCGAGATCACGATGGAGTCGTTGATGGAGTAGCCCACGATGGTGAGCAGGGCGGCGATGGTGGAGATGGAAAACTCCAGGCCTAGGAGGCTATACATCCCCGCCACGATGGCCACGTCGTGGGCCACCGCCAGGACGCTGGCCACGCCGAAGGTCCAGTCAAAGCGGAAGGCCACGTAGATGAGGATGAGGCCGAGGCCCACCAGCACCGCCATGATGGCGTTCCGCCTCAGCTCCTGGCCCACGGCGGGGCCCACGGTTTCCGAGGTGAGGACCTGGGCCTTCAGCTCCTCCCTAAAGAGCCTTTCCAGCTCCAGGCGCTTGGCGTCCCCGAGGGGAGGGAGCTTCAAGGAGAACTCCTTGTGGCTGGCGCTGGCGGTGGGGGCCTGGACCTCGGTGATGACGGCCTCCTTGGCGGGGAAGCCCTTCTCCGCCAGGAAGCGCCTCAGGGTGTCCACGCCCGTCTCCGGGGAGGTCCGGATCAGGTAGGCGGTGCCTCCGGTGAAGTCAATGGCGTAGTTGAAGCCCTTGGTGAAGACCACGGCCGAGGCCAGCGCGGCCAGGAGCAGGGTGGCCGCCGTGATGTAGCGGGCCGGGCCCATGAAGTTCCACCGGGGGTCCACCAGCCACATGGGGGGCCGGATCTCCCCCCGCTCGGCCAGGCGCTCCAGGAGGTAGCGGCTGAAGACCAGGTTGGAGAACATGGCGGCCACGATGCCGATGGCCAGGACCACGGCGAAGCCCCGCACCGGCCCGGTGGCGTACTGGTAGAGGGCCGCCGCTGCCAGGAGGGTGGAGATGTTGGCGTCCAGGATAGTGACGGTCGAACGCTTGAAGCCCTCAGAGATAGCCTGGCGGAAGCGCTTGCCCGCCCGGAGCTCCTCCTTGATGCGCTCAAAGGAGAGGACGTTGCCGTCCACCGCCGCGCCCAGGGTGAGGACCAGGCCGGCGATGCCGGGCAGGGTGAGGGTGGCCCCGAGCCCCGAGAGAAGGCCCAGGATCAGGGCCGAGGTGTAAAGGAGGCCCAAGGAGGCCACCAGGCCCAGGCTTGGCCCGTAGTAGGCGAAGATGAGGAGGAAGATGGCCAGGGTGCCGATCAAAGCCGCCCTGATGCCCGCCTGGATGGCGTCTTGGCCCAGGGTGGGGCCGATGGCCCGGATCTCCACCACCTTGAGGGGCACGGGCAGAGCCCCCGAGCGCAGGACCAGGGCGATCTCGCTGGCCTCCTCGAGGCCGGAAAGCCCCTCAATGACCGCCTGCCCGCCGGTGATGGCCTGGCGGATGACGGGGGCGGTGTAGACCTTCCCGTCCAGGACGATGGCGAGACGCTTGCCCACGTTGGCCCGGGTCACCTCCTCAAACTTCCTGGCCCCTTCGGGGGTGAAGGTGAGGGCCACCTGAGGGCGGCCGAACTGGTCAAAGACCGCCCGGGCGTCCGTCAGGTCCGCCCCCGTGAGGAGGGGCGGCCCCAGGTCCTCGGGCTTGATGAGGTCCTTTTCCAGGTCCTCCCGCTTCAGGCGGGGGTTCTCCCTCAGGGCCTGGTTGATCTGGGCCACGGTGGTGCCGGTGGCCCCCTCCTTGAGGATGCGGAACTCCAGAACGGCCCGCTGGCCGATGAGCTTCAGAGCCCGGTCCTGGTCGGCCTGGGAGAGGCCGGGGAGCTCCACCACGATGCGCCTCTGCCCCTGGATCTGGATGACGGGCTCGGCCACGCCCAGGGCGTTGATGCGGTTTTCCAGCACGGCGCGGGCCTTTTCCAGGTCGTCGGGGGTGGGGTTTGCCACGTCCGCTTCCAGCAAGATGCGAAGCCCCCCTTTGAGGTCCAGGCCCAGGCGGACCTTGGGCTCCTCCGGGGCCCAGGGCTTCCACACCGCCAGGAGGGAAAGGAGGAAAAGGCCCAAAAGAAGCAGGCCGGTGGTCAGTTTGCGGTTCATATTTGCCTCCAGAAGGTCTAGTCCTTGCCTTTGGTCTTAGGGCCGGATGTTGCGGAAAAGGGTGGGAAAACCCCGGCCTAGCCCCCCTCTAGCTGGAGCTTCCCGTAGAGGAGGTAAAGGAGCGGTCTCGGAAGGGGGCTATTGGGCAGGGGGGGCGGGGCCTTCCAGGGCCTGAGGCTAAGGGGGGAGGGCTTCTCCCCCTTGGGGGGGAGGAGAGGGGAGGGGAGAAGGGGCTTCCGCTCTTCCTTCAGGACCAGGGTGGGCCCCCCGGGGAAGAGGCCCGCTTCCCCTTTTCCCCTGGGTTCCGGCCAGGCCCCCCCCTGAAGGAGGAGGGCTAGAAGCGCTCCCAGAACCAAGGCCCGCCCCACGGACCCCCCTAAGCGGGCACCTCCACCAGCTGGAAGGCCTCTATGATGTCCCCTTCCTGGAAGTCGTCAAAGCCCTCGAGGCCAAGCCCGCACTCGTAGCCCTGGGCCACCTCCCGCACGTCCTCCTTGAAGCGCTTGAGGCTTCCGATGCGGTCCCGCCAGATCTCCTGCCCCTTGCGCAGAACCCGCACCTCGGCGTTCCTCAGGATCTTGCCCTGGGTGACCATGCACCCGGCCACCTGCTTGCCCGTGGGCAGGCGGAAGACGGCCCGCACCTCGGCCCGGCCCAGGACCTCCTCCTTGTACTTGGGCTCCTTCTGCCCCTTGACCATGTTCCGCACTTCGTCAATGAGGTCGTAGATGATGCGGAAGGTCTTGAGGAGGACCCCCTTCTCCTCGGCCTTTTTCTTCACCGAGCCGGGCGGGTTGACCCCGAAGGCCAGGATGGCCGCTCCCGCCGTCTGGGCCAGGAGGACGTCGGATTCCGTGGGGGCCCCCACCTGGGCCAGGAGGACGTTGACCTTCACCTCGTCGGTGCTCTCCCGGGCCAGGATGTGCTGGATGGCCTCCAAGGAGCCCTGGGTGTCCGCCCGCAGGATGAGGTTGACCTCCTTCTGCCCCTCCTCCTCTAGGGCCCGCAGGAGGTCGGCCATGGTCCTGGGGCGGCGCTCCCTCTCGGCCTCCTCCTTGGCCCTCCTTTCCTCCTTGCGCTCCTCGGCGATCTCCTTGGCGGCCTCGAGGTCCGGCACCCACTCCACCACGTCGCCGGCGTGGGGGAGCTCCTGGAAGCCCAGGACCTGCACGGCGCTTCCCGGCCCCGCCTCCTTGCGCTGGTTGCCCTCGGAGTCCATCATGGCCCGGATGCGCCCGTAGACCTCCCCGGCCACCACGTGGTCCCCCACGCGGAAGGTGCCTTCCTGGACCAGCATGTTGGCGACGATGCCCGCCTGCTTGTCCAGCTTGGACTCCAGGATCACCCCTTTAGGCTCGGCGTTCGGGTCGGCCCGGTAGTCCTCCAGCTCGGCGAGGAGGAGGATCATCTCCAGAAGGTCCTGTACCCCCTGCCCCGTCTTGGCGCTGATGGGCACCACGATGGCATCGCCCCCGTACGCCTCGGGCACGAAGCCCCGCTCCATCAGCTGGCGCTTCACCTTCTCGGGGTCGGCCTGGGGCAAGTCCATCTTGTTGAGGGCGAAGATGATCTTGGCCCCGGCGGCCTTGGCGTGGGCGATGGCCTCTTCGGTCTGGGGCATGACCCCGTCGTCGGCGGCGATAACGATCACGGCGATGTCCGCCACCTTGGCCCCCCGCTGGCGGATGGTGGTGAAGGCCTCGTGCCCCGGGGTGTCAATGAAGACCACGGTCCCCTGGGGGGTTTTCACCTCAAAGGCCCCCACGTGCTGGGTGATCCCCCCGGCCTCCTTCTCGGCGATGCGGCTCTTCCTGAGGTAGTCCAGGAGGGTGGTCTTCCCGTGGTCCACGTGGCCCATGATGACCACCACGGGGGGGCGCCTGGGGAGGCTTTTCCGCCTCTCCTCCTCGGCCTGCTTTTCCTGTAGGCCCCTTTGCTCCTTGACCAGCTCCCGCACCGCCTCGGCGTCCTCCTCGCTCAGGGTGGAGGCGTGGGACTTGTAGGGCACCCCCATCTGGTCCAGGAGCTCTAAAAGCTCCTCGCTCTTCATGCCCAGCTCTTTAGCCAGCTGATAGATGCGTATTTTGGCCATCCTTACCTCCTAGGTGGGCCATAAGCGCCTCGGACAAGGCCTTGGCCCGGCCTCCGGCGAAGCGCCGGAGCTTCTTTTCCCTCCAGCAGTCCGGGTTGTCGGGGCAGACGTAGGCCCCCCTGCCGGGGAGCTTCCCCGTGGGGTCCAGGAGGAAGCCCCCCTCGGTCAGGACCACCCGGAGCAGCTCCCCCTTGGGCCGCCTTTTGCGGCAGGCCACGCACATGCGCAGGGGGACGTGCTTCATGGCTAGAGGTCCCGGAAGAGCTTCTCAAACTCCTCCTTGGCCCGGGTCTTCTCCTCGGCCTCCTCCTGGGCCGCCCGGCGGATGGCCTCGTCCAGGTCGGAGATCTCCGCCTCCTCAAAGTGGATGTCGTAGCCGGTGAGCTTGGAGGCCAGGCGCACGTTCTGCCCGCCGGTGCCGATGGCCAGGGAGTGCTGGTCCTTGGTCACCTTGACCCGGGCCTTCTTGGCCTCGGGGTCCAGCTCAATGGAGCCCACCTGGGCGGGGGAGAGGGCGTTTCTGATGAACTCCTTGGGGTCTTTGGCCCACAGGATGATGTCCACCTTTTCCCGGCCCAGCTCCGCCGAGACCGCCTGGATCCGCTGGCCCTTGTGGCCAATGCAGGCCCCGATGGGATCCACGTTGGGGTTGTGGCTCGTCACCGCCACCTTGCTCCTGCGGCCGGGCTCCCGGGCGATGGCCTTGATCTCCACGATGCCCTCGGCGATCTCGGGGACCTCCTGCTTGAGGAGGTGTTCCAGAAGCTTCTCGTGGGCCCGGCTCACGATCAGGGAGGGGCCCTTGGCCGAGCGGTCCACCTTCTTCAGGTAGACCTTGAGGCGCTGGCCGGGGTAGTAGCGCTCGGTGGGGATCTGCTCGCTCTTGGGCAGGTAGGCCTCCCCCCGGCCCAGGTCCACGAAGACGTTGCCCCGGTTGTCCACCCGGGTCACCACGCCGGTCAGGACCTGCCCTTCCTTGTCCTTGTACTCGCTAAAGATGCGGTTCCGCTCGGACTCCTTGAGGCGCTGGGTGAGGAGCTGGCGCAGGTCCTGGATGGCCACCCGGGAGAGCCCCTCGGGGTCAATGGGGAACTCCATCTCGTCCCCTAGCTGGACCTCGGGGTCGTACTGGAGGGCCTCGGCTAGGGAGATCTCCTTGTCGGGGTCCTCCACCTTCTCCACCACCCGGCGGACCTCCACCATCTCTATCCGCCCGGTCTGGGGGTCAATGTAGACGTCCACCTCGGGGCCCTTGCCCTCCTCCATCTCCTCTTTTTTGTATCCTTTTTGTCTCTTGATGTAGGCCTTGCGCAGGGCCTCCTTGAAGGCCTCGAGGACCTCCTCGGTGCTGACCCCGCGCTCCAGGGCGAGCTGCTGCAGGGCTTCTGTGAACTCCCGGTTCATCCTTCCTCCTATCTGGGCTCCTCGGGCCACTCGGCCAGGGTGGCGCGGAAGGTGCCCAGGGTGAGGCGCTTCTCCAGGGAGCCCACCTGGAAGACCACCTCGTCCCCTTCCACCCGGAGGATCCTCCCCACGAAGCCCTCCGGGCCCGGGACCTTGGCCTTTAGCCCCTGGAACCGCTCAAAGTGGCGGCGGGTGAAAAGGGGCCTTTTGGGACCTGGGGACTCCACCAGGAGGCGGTAGCTCCCGGGGATGGGGTCCTCCCGGTCCAAGACCGCCTCAATGTGGCGGCTCGCCCGCTCCAGATCGGCCACGGTGATGGGCTTCTCGTCCTTGCGCTCAAGCCGCACCAGGACCTCTCCCGGGGCCTCCTTGACCTCTAGGACCTCGAGGCCCAAAGGTTCCACCGCTTCTTCCACCAACCGCCAAAGGTCCACCCGGCACCTCCTGCTGGCCCCCTTCACAAAGGAAGGGTGGGCTTACACCCACCCCCCTCCCTTGGGAGCACTGGCCCCAGTGTACACCCAAAGGGGCCTTGACCACAAGGCCTTTAGCCTGATACACTCAAGGTTGCCGGTCCGAGTCCGGCCAAGGCACATGGGGGTGAACGGTCTCGACGGGGGTCGTCGAAGGCAGGGTTGCGCGCCGAGGTGCGGGTGGCCTCGTAGGTACGCCCAAAAGGGCGTGACCGTAAAAACCCGCAAAGCCACAAAGGCCAACAAGCCTGCTTACGCTCTCGCGGCCTAAAGCCCGCGACCTCGCCCGGTAGCCCTGCCGGGGGCTCACCGGATGCGGGGACACAAACCCGGCTAGCCTAGGGCCACGCCCCCTAACCCCAGGCGAAGCGCAAGGGGGCTCGCCCCTGGCCGCCCGTCCGCGGGCCAAGCCAGGGGGACACCTAAAACGCGGACTACGCGCGTAGAGGCCCGCCGTAGAGACCTTCGGACGGGGGTTCAACTCCCCCCACCTCCACCAAAAAGGGTGCCGAGAGGCACCTTTTTCTTTTGGCCCCTTGTATGGCAGTATGGCGGTATGAAAAAGACCACGCTGTACCTGCCCCAGAGGTTAAAGCGCCTCTTGGAGATGCGGGCCAGGCAGGAGAGGCGCTCCCAGGCTGAGCTTGTCCAGGAGGCCCTTGAGCGCTACCTCTCCCGGCCCGCATCCAGGTCCTTGGGGGCCGGGGAGGACCCTGAGCTGACGGGGCGTGGCGCCGAGGCCTGGCTGGAGGCGGCCTGGGGCAAGGAGGCGCAAACAGCTGAAAAATAGCCCACAAATCCGCACACTTCTTCTTTGGGGCCCCCTGTCCCAAATGAACCGCTTTTCCGCTCCCAGCTTATCCGAGAGCAAAAAAGTTCACGGAGGGCGGCGAAGAGGCGAAGGGGGAGTAAAATGAACCCAAGGATGCCCAAGAGCGCAAACCCGAAGCTCTACCTCGGCGTCCACGCCCGCCTGGTCTTTCTCAAGAAGGAAGACGAACAGGCCGTCCTGAACCTGATGCGCCGCTTCTCCAGCGCCACGAGGTTCGCCTACCGGCGCCTCCTGGAGGGTAAGACCCGGGAGGAGCTCAAAAACGGGAAAGCGGCCCCCTCTGCGCCCTCTTCGGCCTCAACACCCGCTACGCCGACGGGGCCATAGAGAAGGCCCAGGCCGCCCTGGACTCTGCCCGGGAACTGGGTCAAGACCCCCGAAAAGTGG
>Ga0080007_1037242_pt1 | contig 118199 bp, 101 predicted proteins | sample OctOCTMetagenome_FD_69210 | JGI IMG/M metagenome (GOLD analysis project Ga0080007, IMG submission 69210) | Hot spring and microbial mat streamer communities from Octopus Spring Streamers, Yellowstone National Park, USA - OCT_B (SPADES... | ecosystem: Environmental > Aquatic > Thermal springs >...
CCTTTCGATCCGAAAAGATCCCCCCATAGGGATCTGATCCCATGGTTCGGAAAAGGCTTCCGCGGACCCCCGTCGTCCCCACATCCGTGGAGAAGCCCGCGCCCCTTGACAAACCGCACGATCGATGCTATATTTAAGGCGAACTGGATTTCCGAAGGGGGCCCTCTCTCCCTTCCCCCACTCGCCCCCTGAAATCGCAGGGCCTCAATCGAACCAGCGTGGGATTGAAACATGTTCCGGGTCTCCTTGGCGCACGGGGAGGCCTGGGCGCCTCAATCGAACCAGCGTGGGATTGAAACGGTAGGACCGCTTGAAGACGCTCATCTCCTCCATGGCCGGCCTCAATCGAACCAGCGTGGGATTGAAACTCCGGAAGGCCACATGCAGGTGAGGCACCCACTCCCCCGCCTCAATCGAACCAGCGTGGGATTGAAACGATGGCGCGGATCGTCTCCTACATCCTCGAGCGCGGCGCCTCAATCGAACCAGCGTGGGATTGAAACACCGCCGCTCCTTCCGCCTCGACAAGCAGAGCCGCGGCCTCAATCGAACCAGCGTGGGATTGAAACCATATTCTCCTCCGGATTCTATGATATCTCCCGATTTTCGCCTCAATCGAACCAGCGTGGGATTGAAACCGGCCAGCATCGCGAGCAGCGCCCCCGGCCTGCGGGACCGGCCTCAATCGAACCAGCGTGGGATTGAAACTGCGTTTCGATTGGCCCAACCGTTTCTCGAGAGGGGAGCCTCAATCGAACCAGCGTGGGATTGAAACGAGGTCGGGAGCAGGATTCTCTGGAGGAAGTTGTGGCAGAGCCTCAATCGAACCAGCGTGGGATTGAAACGCCGTCGTCGGACTTCCACCTCCCCGAAGACCCCGAGGCCTCAATCGAACCAGCGTGGGATTGAAACCCACATCTGATTCCCAGACCTCCGTGATCCCGAAGCCGCGCCTCAATCGAACCAGCGTGGGATTGAAACCGAGCTTTGACTCGCTGGGGTAGTCTTGGCCAGACAGGGCCTCAATCGAACCAGCGTGGGATTGAAACTAAGCGCACTCGATGCAGAGCCTGGCATCCGCGGGCGGCCTCAATCGAACCAGCGTGGGATTGAAACGCCATTTCCAAGCCGGGGAGAACATAACGCGGTCATGCCTCAATCGAACCAGCGTGGGATTGAAACCCGATCGGGGTGGGCGTCCAGCCACCGGATCAGCTCCTCGCCTCAATCGAACCAGCGTGGGATTGAAACCCTACCTTTCCAAACCCACCACCCGTTGAACCAACGCCGCCTCAATCGAACCAGCGTGGGATTGAAACTTCTTGGAGAGGGGGTATCGTTTGTTGACTAACGTTCGGCCTCAATCGAACCAGCGTGGGATTGAAACTCGCCAGTTGAGTGAGGATTGGGTTCTGTTTCGCGCGGCCTCAATCGAACCAGCGTGGGATTGAAACGATTTAGGCCCAGGAGAAGGGAGGGAGGAGGAAACCGCCTCAATCGAACCAGCGTGGGATTGAAACGAGGGAAATACGAACTAATGATGTAGACCACATCCAGCCTCAATCGAACCAGCGTGGGATTGAAACCACGACCATCGCGGGCGCATGGATTTTGTTCCGCTCGCCTCAATCGAACCAGCGTGGGATTGAAACCCTTTCAGCGCCTCTTTTCGGCCAGCCCGGCTGAGGGCCTCAATCGAACCAGCGTGGGATTGAAACACTCGGCAGCCTTCCCGGATGGCATAGCGCAGCGCCCGCCTCAATCGAACCAGCGTGGGATTGAAACCTTCCCGGCGAAGGAGCCGGATTTCCTGCGTCCTCCCGCCTCAATCGAACCAGCGTGGGATTGAAACCGGGAGGGATGGGTCAGCAGAGGGACGCTACTCCTCAAGGCCTCAATCGAACCAGCGTGGGATTGAAACGATCGAGCGGCTTGAATAACTGAGAATGGCGTCTATCCGCCTCAATCGAACCAGCGTGGGATTGAAACTCGAGTCCGCCCTGTTGCGCGAGAACGCGCGCCGCTGGCCTCAATCGAACCAGCGTGGGATTGAAACCGACCTGGACGGGACGCTGATCGCGCGCTACCCGTCGCCTCAATCGAACCAGCGTGGGATTGAAACGCAGGGCAGCCCGCAGGGATTCCGGGAACCGCAGGGCCTCAATCGAACCAGCGTGGGATTGAAACGCAGGGTCCCCCCCGTGCGGGTCCCCCCCACAAACGCCTCAATCGAACCAGCGTGGGATTGAAACCAGCACATAGAGCGGATCCGACGGCCCCTCCGGGATGGCCTCAATCGAACCAGCGTGGGATTGAAACCTGGTCCTCCTCGCGGATGGCCTTCGGCGTCCGATCCGGCCTCAATCGAACCAGCGTGGGATTGAAACTGAGAAGGGGCAGTATCACCCCGAGATCATCATTGCCTGCCTCAATCGAACCAGCGTGGGATTGAAACTGCGGGGAGGACCCGCCGGCGGGTGCTGGCGGCGCGGCCTCAATCGAACCAGCGTGGGATTGAAACGACGCTGGGCCTCCCATCCCGGCGGATCCCCAAGACGGCCTCAATCGAACCAGCGTGGGATTGAAACGAGCCCGCGAAAGCGGCGGAAAGAGCCCCTCCAGCGCTGCCTCAATCGAACCAGCGTGGGATTGAAACCCAGCCACTCCAAGACCCGACGCAACGCCGTCCTCTTGAGCCTCAATCGAACCAGCGTGGGATTGAAACGTCCACGGGACGGATCCGGAGGGCCTGGCCGCCTTGCCTCAATCGAACCAGCGTGGGATTGAAACCGATCTGGCTGCGGTTTTCTGGGTTCCAGCCGGGTCTGAGCCTCAATCGAACCAGCGTGGGATTGAAACCGTTCGCGGATCGTTGTCCGGAGGACTGGCAAATCCGCCTCAATCGAACCAGCGTGGGATTGAAACCAGGACATTGCCAACGACAAAATCATAGCGGCGCCTGGCCTCAATCGAACCAGCGTGGGATTGAAACGCAGCTTTTGCCGCAGGCTGCCGCCGTCGGGGAAAGCCTCAATCGAACCAGCGTGGGATTGAAACATGCATGCGAAGTAAACGACGCTGATGGCCATCCATCCGAGCCTCAATCGAACCAGCGTGGGATTGAAACAGGCCTCCGCGAATAGGCCCAAAGCAAGGGCGGCTCTGCCTCAATCGAACCAGCGTGGGATTGAAACGCGGACCAGGCGCGGAAGGTCCCGCCGCGACGCGAAGAGGCCTCAATCGAACCAGCGTGGGATTGAAACCGCTGGAGACGGAGGGGCCGCGCGTCATTTCGTTCCGCCTCAATCGAACCAGCGTGGGATTGAAACCCGGCGTGGGGGCACCCAGCCGGCGGCGGTGGTGAGGACGCCTCAATCGAACCAGCGTGGGATTGAAACTTTATCGTGTCGCTCGCGAGGGCATCTTGGTCGAGGCGGCCTCAATCGAACCAGCGTGGGATTGAAACACGCGTTCGCCACCGCGCGGCTCTGCTTGTCGAGGCGCCTCAATCGAACCAGCGTGGGATTGAAACGTGTGACGTCTTGGGAATCGCGGATGAAGCGGATGAAGCCTCAATCGAACCAGCGTGGGATTGAAACTCGAGGTCGTGTCCGCCGAGCCCGTCGCCGTCTCGAGCCTCAATCGAACCAGCGTGGGATTGAAACGATTTCGGGCGGCAGGAAGGAGACGTCCGCCTCCTCAGCCTCAATCGAACCAGCGTGGGATTGAAACACGATGCTGGTGCTCATTTCTGTCAGAGGAGATGAGAGATGGCACGTTATGCAAGGTGTCCAAATTGCGGGAACATGGATGAAAGTGGGATCTACCGTTGTTATAAGTGTCGGAAACTATGCTGTGACGCGTGTGGGGGGGAATACACTCCGCATGATGTTTGGTGGGGACTGACAGGTATGGGCCGACCTGCACGCCGTCGTTGCCCACGTTGTGGTAGTGAGGCTGAATGGATCGGATCAATTAAGAGGCAGGCATAGCGGCGGTTCAGGAGGGCGGCGATGAGGGGAAAAGGTTGCATGATCGGTCTGATTCTGATGGCCGCTCTAACGGCGGCTTGCGCCCGGCCCACGACCAAGACGGCACCGTGTCCTCCCGGAGCGGCACATCTTGATCCGACCACGGCCGAGCGCCTGGGCCTGGAGAAGCTCCCGACCATCCCGGCGGACACCCCGGTGGAGATCGGAAATTTCACCGTCCGGGTGGGCAATCTCCGATGGACCTATGAGTATTTCGATCCCGACGCCAACAAGCCCGTACGCAGCGAATGCCCCTGGCTGGCCTTCGAATGGGAAGAAACAAGGAGAACCGAAGAGGCCTGGAATCCCACTATGGTGCGGGTCCACCAGTACATGGCTGTCGGTTTCTTTGAGGTGCCAGTTCCCCTCGGAGGCTGTGAATTCTGGAGTCCCAACCCCAACAGATCGGGGGAGGTTGGCGAGGGCAGGCGATGCCAATATTTTGTCCATGTGCGGCCGGAGTGGGGTCCCCGCTGGCTGGTAATCTGGGTCAGTCGCGTACCCCTCGGTTGGCTAGACAATCCCCCTAAAACTTATGTCGCGCGGGTTGAGGTCCCCCCACCGCCTCCGGCTCCGGAACGCTGACGGCGATGGCGAATCGCGCTTCCCCTGCGAGCGATGCGGCGCGCCTCCTCGCCGCGGATCCGGCCACTCCAGCCCTCGCAGACCTTCTCCGGACGAAGGGCGCCATCGAGCCCGCGCAGGATGGAAACCGGCTAAGGGGGGATCGAGAGGGGCAGGGGAGGGGAAAATCGATCCGACGGGCATGGAGCGGGCGCGCCGTCCGGAGGGCGCCGCTGTCCTCCGAGCCGCCCGGTTGGGACACCTTCACTCCTACGCGGGAGAGGAGCCCCAGCGCCTGTATGGCGGGGACATCCGGCCTGCTCATCGCACCCCGCCGGCCTCCGGGCATCGCGCCCCTCAAAACTCCTGGAGGTCGCAGAAGCGGATCAGAGGCCGGGAATGCGTGAAACGACCTTTCAAGACGTGATTCGTGTGGTACCTTCCCAACAGCCAGGATCCCATCGGGGATCCGCCCGAGGCCAGGCCCCTGAAGGGGAGGGCATCCGCTGGGGGTCGCCTTTTGCCTTCCGAGGCTTTGATTTGTTTAAGATACATTAAGCAAATCATCCGGAGGGCACCCTGCAAGGCCCCCTCACTCCTCCTCCCACCGGATCCGATGCCGACGCTGGAGGATCCGCAGCGCCTGGAGGATCTCCCGGTTCATCTTCCGAGCTTCCGACGGAAGCGACTCCGCCATCCGCTCGTGGATCTCAATGAAGTCCAGCGACAACTCCGCCGGGGATCCGAACTCCCTGGAGGGATTCACCACCACCAGCGGCACGCCCATCAGCATGAACACCAGATGAAGGAAGCGAGGATCCACCACCCCCAGCCAGCTCACGCGGCTGTAAGAAGGATCAAACGCTGCAAACCCTCCCCGATCCGATCCCCACCTTGAAGATCGTAGCCCTCATAGAGGACCGCACAACCCATCGCATCGGCCGCCTTCCGCAAAACACCCAGCTGACGCTCGATCTCGCGGCGGCAGGCAGCGCGGGCATACAGCGCGGCCGTGCGCTCAGGAGACGGTTGAGGGGAGGAACCAATGATTTGCAACACCGAATCGAGCGGATAACGAGAATGCCCGCCCGCAGTCCGAACCGCCCGGATCCGACCCTCCTGCGCCCATCTCCTCAGGCAACGCTGCGCCACCCCCAAAAGCCGGGCCGCTTCCTGGGGCTTCAGAAGAAGCGCGGGGTGCTCCTCCAGGACAGGCCGCCAGTCCATGGACGACGGGATCGATCCGGGATTTCGGATCGATGGTTGTCACCCTTATACCACAATCCACCGCTCCCGTCAAGCCCCCTGGCGCCCTTCCGGCTTCCACACCAGGCGCCTGCCTGATGGGATACGCCCGATCCATGAGGGGGCCACCCTTGGCCGCTCCCGCTGGTAAAATGGAGAGCTCGAAGGCGCTTCTTTCGAGAACGTCCGCCGAAGGGAAAGGAGCTGCCGATGACCGAGGGGCCGAGCCTGCGCCGGACCGTTTCGGTTTTCCTGGAAGCCCTGGCCGCCCGCTACGGCCGGCGTCCCCGAACCATCCAGACTTACCGAAGCGCCCTTCAGCGCTTCCTGGGATACCTCACCGACATCGATCTGGATCCCGAACACCAGACGCCCGAGGCGCTGGACCCCGCCCACGTGCGGGATTTCATCCCTTACCTGGAAGATCGCTACCGCCGGGAAGGCCGGACGCTGCCGTCGGCCACCCGCCAGACTTACCTGGCCGCACTGGTCAGCTGGGTCCACTTCCTCCTCGATGAGGGACTGTGGACGCTGCCCGCCGAGGAGGCGCGACGCCTGATCCGGGAGCTGCACGCCCAGCGCGGGCGATCCACCCCTCCCCTGCCCCGTCTGCCCCGCGAGGAGCTCCTGAAGGCCTTGCTCCGGGCCGCCCGCGCCCGCCCTTCCTCCCCTTCCCCCCGCCACGAACTCCGCCGCCTCCGGGACCTGGCCCTGGTGCTGGTCCTGCGCAGCAGCGGGATCCGGGTCGGCGAGCTGGTGGCGCTGCGACGAGGCGATTTCGACCCCGCCCAGGGGATCCTCTGGATCCGCCACGGCAAGGGAGGCAAAGAGCGCCTCGCCTTCCTGGACGAGGCCGCCGTCCGCGCCCTCCAGGCTTACCTGCAGGCGCGCGACGCGGGAGTCCGCGGGAAGGGCCGCGATCACCTCCCCCTCTTCGCACGCCATGACAAAGGGGCCGGCGCCGTCGTCCGCCCCCTGACCCCCGAAGGGGTCCGCCGCGCCCTGGCGGCTCTGGCCCGGGAGGCGGGGCTGGAGGAACCCCTCACGCCCCATCAGTTCCGCCACTACTTCGCCACGCGCGTCCTGGAGGCCACCGGAGACCTGGCCGCGGTGCAGGACCTCCTGGGCCACGCCTCTCCCACCACCACCCGCCGCTACGCCCGGGTCTCCCCCCGACGCCTGCGCGCCGTCCACCGCCAGGCCTTCGAGGGCCCCGAGCCCTCCGAGGGCTGACCCCAACCGGCTCATGCTGGACGCCGCTCGAGGTATCATGAAATTGAGAACACCAGGGCCCTGCCCGGGCTGGAGGAAGGAGGGATTTCCATGGCCGAGACCCGATCTCGATGGTCGGAAGAGGCCCGGACTCACCTGCGGTCCGCTTCCCGGGAGCTCCGGGAGGCGATGAAGGCGATGCTCCCGGAGGGGTTCTGGCAGCACCTGCGGGCGGCCCGCCGGGAGACCCTGCTGGCCCTGCGCACCGCCATCGACGCATGGCTGGAAGAGGGGGAGAAAACGCCAACAGGCTCCCACCCCTCCTGAACCCGGGGGCTCGCCCGGAGCGCTTCCTCACAATCCGGAGGGGAGAAACTTCCCCTACCCTCCCCCTTCACGACGCCGGCGCAACGGGCGCAGCCCCCATAACAACCATAGCCCACCGATCCCGAGCAGCACCCCGGCCAGGGCGGGTTGATGGTTCAACCCGGCGAACAGGCCCATCATCACCCAGACCAATCCGGTGAGCTGCCAGATCAGCCGCTGGAACCCCTCCGCGATCAGAGAAAGGGTCTCCCGCGCTTCCGGGAACGTCGCCCGCCACTGCAGCTCCCCGCGCAGCGAGCGCTCCAGGAACCGCTGGAGATCCAGGGGGGTCCGCAGGATCCCCCACGCCGCCTCAAGGATCTGCTCCACCCATCCCCACGGCTCCTCTTCCAGCAGGCGCCGCGCGAAGGGCTTTGCCTCTTCAAACACGTTGAACTCCGGATCCGGCCGGGTGACCAGCCCCGCCAGCAACCCCAGGGTGCGCCCGAGCAACAGAAAATCCTGGGGGATCTGAAAATCGAAAGACCCCAGATCCGATCCAGCAGCCGTTCCACCGCCCGGCGCACGAGCGTCCGATCCGCCTCCGGCAGCAGAAACCCCAGCGCGTCCATCGCGCGCACGATCCGCCCCGCGTCCCGGGTCCCCAGACCGATGGCCGCCTCCCGCAGCCACCGGCGGGCCTCCGGGGAGATCCACCCCACCATGCCGAAGTCCACAAAGTGCAGACGGAACGGGCGTCCGCTTCCCCCAGATCCCTCCCCCTCCAGCGGCGCCGCGAAGAGATTGCCCGGATGCGGATCGGCGTGGAAGAAGCCATCCTCGAAGACCTGCTTCAAATAGACCTGATAAAGCCGCCGCGCCACCTCCGAGCGGGAGATGCCGGCCGCCTCGATGGCCTCCAGATCCGTGATCTTGATGGCCGTCACATCCTCCAGCACCAGGACGCGCCGACGGGTGTGGGACCAGAAAGGCCGTGGGATGCGAACCGCTCCGCGTTCCGCGCCTCCGCCAGATAATCCAGCTCCATCCACAGCGTGCGGCTGAACTCCTGAAGCAGGCGATCCGGATCCACCCGCCGGCGCAACGGAGGGTAAAGGGAAAGGGCGCGGACCACCACCTGCAACGCGGCGAGATCCGCCGCCAGCAGCCGCTCGATGCCCGGCCGCTGCACCTTCACCATCACCGGCGTCCCATCCGGGAGCCACGCCCGGTGGACCTGACCCAGGGAGGCTCCCGCGATGGCGACGGCCTCGAAAGCCCGGAAGGCCGCTTCCGGCGGCTCCCCCAGCTCGGCCTCCAGCAACGGACGGATCCGCTCGAAGGGCTCAGCCGGCACCTCATCCTGGAGCCGGGCCAGCTCCTCGGTCACGAAGTCCGGCAGGAGATCCACCCGTGCGCTCAGGAACTGACCCGGCTTGATCAGCGCACCGCCCAGCTCCACCGCCAAATCCCCGAACGCGGCCGCCCAGCGCCGGTAGCGCGCCGGCGCCGTCTCCCGGACCCAGGCCGGGCGCAACCGCCGTAGAAGAAGCTCCCACCACACCCCATGCGCCAGCAGCCGGAGAGCGAACCCCAGCACCCGGAAGAACCGCGCGTAGACCATCCCGAACCTCCCCGGACGAGGCGCCCCACGAATCGCTCGCGGCGCGCCTTCCACCCCATTAGAAGCGGGACTGCAGGCCTGCTCGTGCCATAACTCCGAAGGAATGGAAAATATAGGGGATTGAACCCTGTCTTCTGGAGCCAGGCATGGCGCTTCCCCGGGGATCCGCGCGCCTGTATCTGAAGCCGGGGCACGACCGGCCGGTCCGCCGCCATCACCCCTGGATCTTCTCCGGCGCCATGGGGCGTCTGGAGGGCCCGGTGGAGGACGGGGGCCTGGTGGAGATCTTCTCCTTCGAGGGGGAATGGCTGGCCCGGGGCTACCTCAACCGCCGCTCCCAGATCCTGGCCCGCCTGCTCACCTGGGACCCCCAGGAGGCGGTGGAGGAGGCCTTCTGGCGCCGGCGCCTGGCGCGGGCGGCCCAGGCCCGCGAGGCCCTCGGCTTGCAAGCCCACACCACCGCCTACCGCCTGGTCTTCGCCGAGAGCGATGGGCTGCCCGGCCTGATCGTGGACCGCTACAACGAGTTCCTGGTCCTCCAGTCCCTCACCCTGGGCATCGAACGCTGGAAGCCCCTCATCGTCGAGCTGCTTCGGGAGATGTTCCGGCCGCGGGGCATCTACGAGCGCAGCGATGTGGACGTGCGGGAGAAAGAGGGGTTGCCGCCGCGTTGCGGGCTCCTGGCCGGCGAAGCCCCGCCCGAGCGGCTGATCATCACCGAGCATGGGCATCGCTTCTGCGTGGACCTGGCGCGGGGGCACAAGACCGGCTTCTATCTGGATCAGCGGGAGAACCGCCGACGGGCGGCCGCTTACCTGAGCGGCGCGCAGGAGGCCCTCAACGCCTTCTCTTACACCGGGGCCTTCGCCGTCTACGCCCTGGCCGCCGGGACCCGCCGCGTGGTGAACGTGGACACCTCGGCGGAGGCCCTGCGCCTGGCGGCGGAGAACCTGCGCCTCAACGGCTTTGGGGAGGACCGCTTCGAGAACGTGGAGGGGGACGCTTTTCAGGTGCTGCGGCGCTTCGTCGCCGAGGGGCGGCGGTTCGACGCCGTCATCCTGGATCCCCCCAAGTTCGCCTACTCCCAGGCGCATCTGAACCGCGCCGCCCGCGGCTACAAGGACATCAACCTGCAGGCCCTGCGCCTGATCCGCCCGGGTGGGCTCCTGATCACCTTCTCATGCTCCGGCCTGGTCTCCCCGGAGCTCTTCCAGAAGATCGTCTTCGCCGCCGCGGAGGACGCCGGGCGCGAGGTCCAGATCCTCGAGAAGCTCTCCCAGGGACCCGATCATCCCATCCGCCTCTCGTTCCCCGAGTCCGAATACCTCAAAGGCCTGATCTGCCGGGTCTGGTGAGATCCCGAGCGGATCCGGCGTTTCGGATACAATGGTGGGGAGCGATGAGAAGGGGAGGCCGGGATGGCCACGCAGGCCGCTCTTCGCAAGTTCACGGTGGACGAATACCATCGGCTGGCTGAAACGGGCACCCTCTCTGAGGACGATCGAGTGGAGCTCATCGAGGGGGTTCTGATTCAGATGCCTCCCATCCGCAGCGCGCACGCCGGAGGGGTTGACCGCTTGACCATGTGGCTGGCGCCTGCCCTCCGAGGGCGGTGCATTGTTCGTGTGCAAAGCCCCATCCGCCTGGGCCCTTATTCAGAGCCCCGGCCGGACCTGGCGTTGCTACGGCCGCGGGAGGATTTCTATGCCGCTTCCCATCCCGGGCCCGCGGACGTGTTGCTGGTCATCGAGGTGGCCGAATCCTCTGCGGACTACGACCGAACCCACAAGCTCCCCCTTTACGGCCGGGCCGGCATCCCGGAGGCTTGGGTGGTGGACCTGGCCCGGGAGGAGGTTGTGGTGGGCCGGGATCCCTCCCCGGAGGGCTATCGCACCCTTCAGGTGGCCCGGCAGGGGGAAACCCTCACTCCCCTTGCCTTCCCCGATCTCATCCTCTCTGTGGATGAGATCCTGGGATAGGCCTATATCCTTTCCCGAACCAGACGCCTTAAGGCTTCCAGCGGCCGATCGATCTCCTCCGGGGTGTTGTAGTGGAGCGCGCCCACCCGGACCAGACCGCCCTGCCCTTCCAGGCCCAGCCGCTCCGTGACCCCCTGGGCGTAGAAGTTGCCATCCCAGACATAGATGCCTTCCCGCCCCAGGGCCTCCGCCACCTCCCGGGGATGACGTCCGGAGATCCGGAACGAGACCGTGGGCACCCGCTCCGCCCAGCGCGCCATGCTCCGGATGCCGTAAACCATGACCCCGGGAAGCTCCTCCAGCCCCTCCAGCAACCGCGCGCACAGATCCCGCTCGTGCTCCCGGATCTTCTCCATGGCGGCGCGGATCGCCGCGCGCCGGGAGGGATCCGCTGGGGTTCCGAAGCGCCGCCCGATGTCCGCCAGATACTCCACCGCTGCGATCAGCCCGGCCAACCCCTCGTGGTTTTGCGTCCCGGTCTCGAAGGCCTCCGGGGGATGATCCGGCGCCGGGCGCACCTTATAGGGCTGGAGGGCCCGCAGCCGCTCCATGCGCCCGTAAAGGAAGCCCACGTGGGGACCGAAGAACTTGTAGGCAGAGCAGACCAGGAAGTCGCATCCCAGCTCCCGCACATCGACGAAGAGATGCGGGGCGGCGTGCACCGCATCCGCGTAGACCCAGGCGCCGACGGCATGGGCCATCTCGACGATGCGGCGCACCGGGTTCACCGTCCCCAGGGCGTTGGAGGCGTAGCCCACGGCCACCACCCGGGTCCGCTCCGAGAGGACCCGGGCCAGCCCCTCCAGATCCAGGGTGCCATCTTCCACATGGAAGTCGACCCAGCGGATGACCGCCCCCTGTTCCTCCAGGGCCAGCCACGGCGCCACGTTGGCGTCGTGATCCAGGCGGGTGACCACGATCTCGTCCCCCGGCCGGAGCCGACGGCCGATGGCCCGGCTGATCTGGAAGGTCAGGGTGGTCATGTTCGGCCCGAAGACGATCTCCTCCGGCGAGGCGCCGACCGGGTCGGCCGCAGCCCGACGGGCCTCCATAATCTCCGCGTCCACCCGCCGGCTGGTGGGAAAGGCGCCATGGGTGTTGGCGTTCGCTTCCACCATGGCGCGGGCCATCGCCTCGATCACCCGGCGCGGAACCTGAGAGCCCCCCGGGCCGTCCAGGAAAGCCGGGATCCGGCCTTCGATGACCTGCCCCAGGGCCGGGAACTCCGAGCGAACCTGCGCCACCCATTCCGGCGTGCGCATGCAACACCTCCCTCCCGCAAAGGATCCCGGAGGTTCGATCCGTGTCCTTTCAGGGAAATCGACGGAGGAGCGCCTGCCCGATGCGGTCCAGCTCCCCCAGCGCCCGCCCGATGAACGTCAGCTGGCCGAGCCAGAGCGTCGAGAGGGGAACCGGGCCCATGCGCGGCACATCCTCCAGGCCGTAGCGGGCCAGCAGGATCAGGTTCCAGGCAACGGCGCCCAGGCTGAGGGCAAGGGCCGGCTTCATCCCCCATCGCCTCCGCCCGGCCTCATAGAGGGCCGCCAGCCCGAGGGCGAACCCGGCGAACAGACCGGTGAGCAGACGGGGCCCGAACGCCGCCGCCCCGGACCAGACGCTCCACGAGCCCACAACATAGAGTTGGGCGCCGGTCTGCGCCAGCAGCAGACGGGCCCACGCCGGGCGGGCGCGCCGCAGCGGCCCGACCAGGCCGGCGAGGGCGAAAGCGGCGATCGGCGTCCAGGGAAACAGCCCGCGGTTGGTGGAGAACAGCACCTCGAGCCAATGGGGCGCGCGGAGATCGAACGTCCCCGCCCCGGCGATCCCGTAGGGGTTCCCGACGATCCACGCGCCGAAGACCACGCGCCAGACGATCATCTGGGGGAGGAACCCGATCCAGGCCCCAACCCCCAGGGAGAGCAAACGAAGGATCCCTTCGCGGGGCGCCCGCAGGGCCTGACGGAGATCCTCCAGGGCCGGCCATAGCAGCAGGGTGGCGTTCGGATAGCGCACCGCGGCGGCCAACCCGCCGATCCATCCCAGCGCGAGCCGGGCCCACGGCGTGGGCTTCTCCCAACAGGTCCATGCCCGGAGAAACCCGGCGTTGACGAAGAAGTCCACCGCATGGGACATGAAAGGGTGAGCGGACATGTAGAACACCAGCGGCGAGGCCAGCCACGCGGTGAGGACCCCCCACAGGGCGGCAGCCGGGGAAGCGATCCGGAGGGCCAGGCGTCGGAGCAGCTCCAGGCCGATGAGCGCGTAGAGGGCGGATCCCAGGGCCGTCAGGGTCTGATAGGGCGCGCTGTAGCCGTCGGCCTCCCAGGGGATCCCCAGGGCCTTCCCCAGACGGACGAGGCCGTGGGCCATCAGGAAGAAGGGGGACCACAACAGGGCGGGCCCCACGGACCATTCGTTGATCCGATATCCGGTGGGCGACAGCCCTCGCTCCCCGCCATACCCGAAGCGGATGAACTCCTCGCTCACATCCAGGCTGCCCCGGATGACCGCCGCCCGCAGCCAGGCGTAATAGGCCACGGTGTCCATCCCGTGCAACTGCGGGCGGAAAAGAAGAAGCAACACCGCAACCCAGACCCCGATGAGGATCACGGGATGGCGGTTTCCCTTCATCGAGGGCTCTCCTTTCGGATCTCCCGGGCAAGCAAGGCCCACAGCCCCAGGCTCCCCAGCGTCGCCAGATCCAGCAACGGCGTCCAGCCGACGAAGGCGTGCCAGGCCACCCCCCAGATGGCGATCGCCCCGACGCTCGCCCCGAGCGCTCCCCATTCGGTCGGGGAGCGCCCGGGTTGGGCGAGCCACGCCGCGAGGGGCATGCTCGTGATCGTGCCGTGATGATACCACGTCCCCGGGTTCGCCAGGAGGAAAGCGATGGCCGCCAGGCCAGCCCGACGCACAAAGTCGGGATGAGCCTTCCCGGGCCGACCCAGGGCGATCCCGGTGAGCAGCAACAGCATCCCGGCCAGCCCCCATCCAACCCCTCGCGCGATCCCGGCATCGTCGGCCAGGGAGAATCCGTAGGGATGACGGGTGAGCCAGCGGGCGGCCAGCCCGGGCAGGTTCTGCGCCGGGGGGTAGACGCCGCCGGAGGTCGGCGGCGAGAGGCGGAGAAATCCCAGGGCGGGTGGGCCGAACGCCAGAAGGCCCGCCGCCAGGGAGAGCGCGACCCCCAGGGCCATCCCGGCCAGCGCCTTGCGCCGCCCCTCGTAGAGGCAGAGGGCCGCCGGGCCGAGGGCCAGGGGCTTGAGCATGAGGCTGAGCCCCAGCAGGAGCCCGCCCCACCCTTCCCGGCCCCGGCCGATCCACCGGACCGCCAGGATCATCCCCAGGGTGACCAGGGGGTTGACCTGTCCGGCGTAGAGGCTCACGAAAAATGGGGGAAGAAGGCCGACCCCCAACCGGATGAGGATCCGCCGGGCCGGATCCCGGGCCATCCGGGCGAGCGCCTCTGCGGTCAGCAGGGCGCTGAGGGCCTGGGCCGCGACCCAGATCCCCATCCCCCGGTCCGGGAACGACAGCCCGGGGAGGACCAGGAGCGCCGCGAGGGGTGGGTAACGATAAGGAGGTGCGTAGCGGGAGAAGCCCAGCGCTTCCGCCGCCCGGGCGTAGTCGGCTTCCGTCCAGGAGTAGACATCCTCGCCCCGGGAGAACCCATACGCGGCCATCACGTAGACCGGATAATCGATGGGCGTGCGGAGAAGGATCACGGCCGCCGCGGCGAGGAGATAGACGCAAACCACCAGGATCCGGCTGAGGGCCTCCGGGGTCTTCATCGCCGGATGCCATCTCCCCGGTTGTGGAGGACGGATCGGAACCTTTCCCTATCATGGATTCGGATGGAGGGATCCGGCAACCGGATTCGATCATGGGGCGGGCGCGATCCCGGGCGAACTCGCATTCGGCGGCCTGTCGCAGACGCGACGCCCTCACCGCGTCCATCCGTTCTCCACCGGCTCTCCGTTTCAGCGCCCAAGGAACGCCCCCTCTTTCCGGCCTCCGCCGCACGGATCCCAATGGGTGATCCCACAACGCCCCGGGGCATCCCGATGGAACCGGGCCCCGCCCGAGGCTTCCTGTAGAAGAGGCGGCGCCCGAATTTGTGATTCATTTCACTACCCGGGCTCAGCGAAAATCGGATGAGGGGAGTTGCCGAAATCGGGGGGCTGTCCTATCATTTTCACTTGAAACCCGTTGATGGCGGCTCCCTCACTTTTCCACGGGAGGTGGGAGGATGAAGAAGTGGGTCTACCTTTTCGAGGAAGGCTACCGCGAGATCCCGGCGGAGCGCCGTCGGGATCTGCTGGGCGGGAAGGGCGCCGGGTTGGCGGAGATGGCCGGGGCGGGCCTTCCGGTCCCTCCCGGGTTCACCATCACCACGGAGGCCTGCAACGCTTACTTCGCCGCCGGCCGCCAGTTCCCCGAAGGGCTGTGGGAGCAGGTCCTGGAGGCCCTTCATCGCGTTGAGGAGAAGGTTGGCCGCCGCTTCGGCGATCCCCAAAACCCCCTCCTGGTCTCCGTCCGCTCGGGCGCCAAATTCTCCATGCCCGGGATGATGGACACCGTCCTCAACGTCGGCCTCACGGATGAGACGGTGAAAGGCCTGATCGCCCAGACCGGCGACGAGCGTTTCGCCTACGACGCCTACCGCCGCCTCATCCAGATGTTCGGCCGCATCGTCAAGGGCATCCCCGGCGAGCGGTTCGAACACATCCTGGACCGCTACAAGGCGAAGACGAAGGGCAAGCAGGACACCGATCTCACCGCGGAGATGCTCCGGGACATTGTGGAGGAGTTCAAGGCCCTCTACCGCAAGGAGCTCGAGGAGGAGTTCCCTCAGGATCCCCTGGAGCAGCTGCGCCAGGCCATCCGGGCGGTGTTCGACTCCTGGTTCGGCAAGCGGGCGGTCGATTACCGCAACTTCTACAAGATCCCCCACGACCTGGGCACCGCCTGCAATGTCCAGACCATGGTCTTCGGCAACATGGGCTTCGACTCGGCCACCGGCGTGGCCTTCACCCGCAACCCGGCCACCGGCGAGAAGGAGCTCTATGGGGAATACCTCCCGAACGCCCAGGGTGAGGACGTGGTGGCCGGCATCCGGACGCCCCTCAAGATCACGAAGAAGGCCTCGCAGGAGTGGGCCCGGGAGCACGGGATCTCCGAAGAGGAGCGGCGCTTGCGCTATCCCAGCCTCGAGGAGCTGATGCCGGAGACCTACCGGCAGTTCCTGGAGGTGGCCGCGCTCCTGGAGCGTCACTACCGGGACGTCCAGGACCTGGAGTTCACCATCGAGCGCGGGCGGCTCTGGATGCTCCAGACCCGCACGGGCAAGCGCACCGCCAAGGCCGCCGTCAAGATCGCCGTGGACATGGTCCACGAAGGCCTCATCACCAAAGAAGAGGCGGTGATGCGGGTCGAGCCCGAGCAGATCAACCAGCTCCTGCTGCCCCGCTTCGATGAGAAGGCCAAGGAGCGGGCCCGGGAGAAGGGGGATCTGCTGGCCCGAGGCCTCAACGCCTCCCCGGGCGCGGCCACCGGCCATGCCGTCTTCGACGCCGACACGGCCGAGGCCTGGGGCCGGGACGGCCGGCCGGTCATCCTGGTGCGGCCGGAGACCACGCCGGACGACGTCCACGGGATGATCGCGGCCCGGGGCATCCTCACCCAGCGCGGCGGGGCGACCTCCCACGCGGCGGTGGTGGCCCGGGGCCTGGGCAAGCCGGCGGTGGTCGGCTGCGAGGCCCTGCAGATCGACCTGGAGCGCAAGCAGTTCTCCGTCAACGGCCGGGTGATCCGCGAGGGCGACTTCATCTCCATCGACGGCTCCACCGGCGAGGTCTTCGCCGGCCAGATCCCCACCATCGACCCCAACCTGGCGGAGGAGCGGGAGCTGGCGGAGCTGCTCTCCTGGGCCGACGAGTTCCGGCGCCTGCAGGTCTGGGCCAACGCGGATTACCCGCGGGATGCCCGCAAGGCCCGGGAGTTCGGAGCGGAGGGCATCGGCCTGGCCCGCACGGAGCACATGTTCTTCGAGACCGACCGCCTGCCCTACGTCCGCCAGATGATCCTCAACGCCCCCGAGGCCCAGCGCCTGATGGATCAGTTGCGGGCGGCGCAGCAGGCCGCCCAGGCCCGCCCCGACGACCCGAAGGCCCAGAAGGCCCTGCGGGCGGCCGAACGCGCCGTCCGGGCCTCGAAGGCCGTCAAGGCCTACCGCAAGGCCCTGGATCGCCTCCTGCCCGTCCAGCGGAAGGACTTCGAGGGCCTCTTCGAGGCCATGGATGGGCTGCCGGTGATCATCCGGCTCATCGACCCGCCGATGCACGAGTTCCTGCCGCGCTACGAGGAGCTCCTGGCCGAAGTGGTGGAGCTGCGGACCCGCATCGAGGAGCGCCGCAAGATCAAGGGCTACCGGCCGCGCAAGGGCGAGAAGTCCATCCGGCAGATGGAGGAGGAGCTGGCCGAGAAGGAGGCGCTCCTGCGGGCGGTCAACGCCCTGCGGGAGATGAACCCCATGCTGGGCCTGCGGGGCGTCCGCCTCGGCATCCTCTACCCGGACATCATCCGCCTCCAGGTGCGGGCCATCCTCGAGGCCGCCTGCAACGTGAAGCGGCGGGGCATCACCCCCAGGCCGGAGATCATGATCCCCCTCAGCGCCGACGTGAAGGAGCTCCAGATCGTCCGGGAGATCGTCGATGAGGTGGCCCGGGAGGTCACGGCCCGGGAAGGGGTGGAGATCGAATACAAGTTCGGGACCATGATCGAGGTCCCGCGGGCGGCCCTGCTGGCGGGCGAGATCGCGCAGGTCGCCGAGTTCTTCTCCTTCGGCACCAACGACCTCACCCAGACTGTCTGGGCCATCAGTCGCGACGACGCCGAGGGCAAGTTCCTCCTGCGCTACCTCGAGGAGAAGATCGTCCCCGAGAACCCCTTCCAGGTGCTGGACCGCAAGGGGGTGGGCCGGCTGATGCGGATGGCGGTGGAGGAAGGACGGCGCACCCGGCCGGACCTGGAGGTCGGCATCTGCGGGGAGCACGGCGGGGATCCTTCTTCCATCGAGTTCTGCCACGAGATCGGGCTCAACTATGTGAGCGCCTCGCCCTACCGGGTGCCGGTGGCCCGCCTGGCCGCGGCCCAGGCCGCTCTGAAGGAGCGGGCCGCTCGCATCGAGACCCGTTGAGCCCCGGGATGAACATGAAAGCCCGGGGGGCGGACGGCATCCGTCCGCCCCCCGGTTTTTTCACCCTGCGCTGGCCAGCGCCTTCAGGAACTCCGGCGGCAGCGGTCGGGCTTCCCCCAGCGCCCGGCTCAGCAGATACACCTTCGCCGCATACTCGATCCGCTCCAGCCGCACCCAGGCCTCCTCCAGCGTGCGCCCCACGGTCACCACCCCATGATGGGGCAGCAGCACCGCATCGTGCTCCCGGATCCATTCTCGGATGGCCAGGGCGTCGTCCTCCGAGCTGGGGACGGCCAGCCGGGCGGTCGGGACCTTTCCCACGGTCATGACCACCTCCGGCAGGATCTCGGAGGGGAACGTCACCCCGGCCACGGCGAGGGCGACGGTGAAGGGGGGATGGGCGTGAAGGACGGCCCCGATGTCGGGGCGCTGCCGGTAGGCTTCCAGGTGCATCGGCCATTCCGAGGAGGGCATCGCCCCGCCCCGGCCCGGCCGCACCACCCGCCCCTCCGGATCGATCACCACCAGGTCCTCCGGGCGCAGGTGTCCCTTGCTCCGCCCCCGCGGGGTGATCAGAAAACGCTCCGCATCCACGCGGACCGAGAGGTTCCCGTCGTTGGCGGAGACCAGGCCCCGGGCGTAAAGCCGCGCCCCGATCTCCACCAGCGCCTCCCGCAATCGCTGTTCCCGCACCCCCCACCGCATCCCGCTGCCTCCTCGCTCGGGATGAACGAATCGAACGCCCTCGGGATACGGATCGGCGCTCCCCCCGAGCGCGTTCCGCCACCCATGATAACCCGGGAGCCTCACAGGGCTTTCCGGTTTTGCATGTAGGGCAACCGCTCGCAGCTGTCCTACATATCCTGCGACCGGAAGCAATCACCTGCCCGGAAAACTGGAAGGCCCCCGGGAGCCTCATCGCTCCGCCTCTGTAGTCCGTAGGGTAATGAGAAAGAAGGGCGCAGATCTGCCGTCCTCGCTCCATATGCGCCGGAACGGAGGCCCTGGACATGTGCGCATTGCGGCCAGCCCTCACTCTCGAGGAAGCTTATCGGAACCTGGATCCGATTCGCCCGCTTCGGGAGGAGTGGTTCGAAGCCTTCTACGTCCCGCGCCCGGAGGACGGCGGGATCGAAAAGCTTTTGGATGAGCTGAACTTGGACGATTCGGAGAATGACAAAACCCTTTTCTCCGGGCAGCAGGGAGCGGGGGAGAGCACAGAGTTGTATCGCCTCTACCGCGAACTGCAGAGCACCCATATCCCTATCCTGCTGAATGTTGAGGAAACCCTGAACCTGGGCGATGTCCACTATACGGATTTGCTGGTGATGCTGGGCTTGCGGGCCTATCAGGAAGCCCGCGCTTGTGGGATCCGGGCGGATGAGCAACATGCCCGGGATCTTCTCTTTTGGTATCGAGAGCGGATCCTGGAGCAGGATGAGGCCCTTCCGCTCCAGAGCGAGACCAGCGCTGAGGCCAACCTGGGAGTCCTTCGCTTCGGCAGCCGCCTTTCTCAAGAATCCCCGCGTCGCGAACGCATCCGCGCGGTCGTGGAGCCAAACCTCTCGGACCTATTGGAGCGGCTGAACCGGCTGCTCTTAGCGTTGCGCCGTCGATCCGGAAAGCGGATCCTGATGATCGTGGACGGTCTGGATAAGATCTACAATTTGCGGAGGGCGGCCGATCTGTTCCTCCATGGCGGCAACGCGCTGATGGCACCCGCCTGCCGCATCATTTACACGGTGCCCTACCCGCTGTTCTACAGCAATGATTTCCAGCTCGTTCGCTCCACCTTCCACCGCGTCTTTCTTCTCCCCAACATCAAGATCCGTCATCGGGATGGCGCCCCGTGGGAGACCGGGAGGGAGATGCTGCGGCAAGTCCTCCGCCGCCGCGTCGCGGAGACCCTCCTCGATCCTGAGGCGATGGAGGCCCTGGTGGAAGCCTCGGGGGGGTTGTTGCGGGAGCTCATCCGCCTGGCCCGTCTCAGCGTGATCCTCGCCCGGCGCCGTCGGGATGCCCGGATCCTCCCCGGGGACGTCGCCGGCGCCATGCGGGAGGCGCAGAACACGTTCCGCCGCATCTTGAAGCTCGAAGATTACCGACATCTCCGGAAGGTGCGGGAGCGGAAGAGCCTGGATGACCTGCCCGAGGAAGCGGCCAACCGGTTATTGCATAACCCGAGCATCCTGGAATACGACGGCGAGACTTGGTGGGATGTGCATCCGGCTGTGCGGGAGCTCCTCGAGGAAAACGAAGGGGGCAAATAGCCATGGATCCCCTCGAAAGCGCTGCCCGCGAGGAGGAGCAGTTGCAGGAAGCCCTCTCGATGTCCACAGGCGATTCCGTTTTCTTCATCGTAACCCCTCCGGGAGAGGGGAAAAAACGGGAGATGGAGCGCCTGTCTCGCCTCCTGTCCGGATGGCATATCCTTGCGGTGCGGCTCTCCCCCGAACAGCCGCTGGATCCGGAGGCGTTGAGGGGACAGCTCCGCGCGCTGCAGGGAGATCGCCGGCCGATGATCTGGGTGGAGGTGCAAGGGCTGGGCGTTGCGGAAGCGGAACCGGCCCGGTCGGACGTTGCAGAGCAGGCCCGGCGGGTCCTGCAGGATCTCAACCTCAAACGCGAAGCCCTGGAAAGGCTCGATGCGCCGATCCTCTTTTGGGTGACCCCTCCGGAGCTGCGCGCTTTCAGCGTGTGGGCAGCGGACCTGTTCGCGGCCCGCACGGCGATCATCGACCTGGAGCCTCTTCGTCCGACGGCAGAGAAAACGCTCCGGATCGAGACGTTTCTCACAGCAGACCGCCTGCGCGGCGCGCTGCCTCCCGCTGAAGTGGAAGGGCGGATCCGGCTCTACGAGGGGGCGCTGGAGGCGGAAGCCCGGAAGCGCCGTCCGCACCTCCCCCGCATCGCATCCCTCCACGAGGAGCTGGCGCGCCTCTATGCCCGTCGCGGGGACCTCCACTCGGCCCTGAGGCATCAACGCGAGGGGCAAAACGTTTATCGGGAGCTGGCCCAACAGCACCCGGAGGTTTTCTTGCCCGGCCTGGCGAGGAGCCTGAACGATCTGAGCGTGTGGCTCTCCGAGCTGGGTCAGCGGGAGGAGGCCCTGCAGGCCGCCCGGGAAGCCGTGGACCTCTTCCGCCGGCTGGCCCCACAGCGCCCCCAGACCTTCCTCCCCGACCTGGCCAGGAGCCTGGGGGCCTACGGAAGCGTCCTTCTGGACCTGGGGCGCGCATCGGAAGCCCGTGAGGCCTTCGCGGAGGGGTTGCGGATCCTGCTCCCTTTCCTCCGCGCGGAGCCCGCCGCCCTCCGGGAGCTGGCCTCCGCCCTGCTCCAGGGTTACCGGAGGGCCTGCGAAGCGCTGGGGGAAACCCCCGATGCGCCGCTCATCCGGGAGATCTTCCAAAACCTCGTCACGCCGGCGATCGAACCGGACGTCCTTCCAGGATCAGCTCCGTAAACGGAGGGGCGACAAGGGTTGACCCTTCCACCGGCACGGGATGGCCGTCCGCCCATGCCCGGGCCGGCACGAACCCGTGAAACTCAAGCCGGAACCCTCCTTCCGGCTCGGAGAGCTCTCCCTCGCGAATCCGACGGATGCGCAGGCTCTCCCCTTCCCACCGCCACTCGAATCGATCCACCCGACAGGGTCCGAAGCCGTCGCCGGCGTCCTCGTAGAACATCCCCTCCCCTTCTCCCTCCGACGACACGTAAAGATGAAGCGTCACGCCCTCCGGCTCCGCCAGCGGCAGGAGGCTCCCCGCCCGGACGAAGAGCGGGAGCCGATCCAGCGGGGCCTCCACGAGGACCCGAGCGGGACCCGCCCGCTGCGCATCGCTCCAGAAGTCATACCACTCTCCCGTGGGGAGGAAGACCTCCCGGGCCCGCGCCCCCGCCTCGAGCACCGGGGCCACCAGGAGGGCGGATCCCAGGAGAAACGCATCTTCGATCTCCCACAGCGCGGGGTCTTGCTCGCTCAGCCAGAACAGCGGGCGGGCCAGCGGCGCCCCGGTCTGAGCGGCCTCCCAGGCCAGGGTGTAAAGATACGGCAGCAGGCGGACCCGCAGGCGCAGGAAGGCGCGGGCGATGGAGAGGACGGGCTCGCCGAAGACCCAGGGCTCGCGCCGGGGCGTGCCCTTCGCCGCATGGTTCCGGAAAAAGGGCATGAACGCCGCGGCCTGGAACCACCGGATGAACAGCTCCGCCGAGGGCGCCCCGCTGAACCCCCCGATGTCCGGCCCGCTATACGGGACCCCGGAGAGCCCCAGGCCCAGGACGGTGGCGAGGGTCTGGCGCAGCGCCGCCCACGAGCTCTCCACGTCCCCGGTCCAGGTCCATGCATAACGCTGGATCCCGGCCCATCCCGAGCGGGTGAGCAGGAAGGGGCGGCGATCCGGCTGCAGCCGCCGCAGCGCCTCCCAGGCCGCCCGGTTCATCAGCAGGCCGTAGAGGTTGTGCGCCTCCCGATGATCCCCTCCCCGTCCCTCCATCGCGTGGCGCACGCGACGCGGGAAGGTGGGCTCGCCCCAGGCGACGAAGGCCGTGGGTTCGTTCATGTCGTGCCAGAAGCCCGCCACGCCAGCCTCCAGGAAGGCGCGGTAGTGTTCCCCCCACCACGCCCGGACCTCCGGATCCGTGAAGTCGGGGAAGACGCACCAGCCCGGCCACACCAGCCCGCGGTGGAGCCGGCCGTCCGGCAACCGACAGAACATCCCCCGCGCCACCCCTTCCCGATACACGGCGTAGCCCGGATCGGCCTTCACCCCGGGGTCCACGATCACCACCGTCCGGATCCCCAGCCCTTCCAGCTCGCGGATCAGCTCCGACAGATCGGGGAACCGTCGACGGTCCACCGTGAACACCCGATAGCCGTCCATGTAGTCGATGTCCAGGTGGATGGCGTGGAGCGGAAGGCCGTGGTCCTGGAACCCCCGGGCCACGGCGCGGACTTCTTCCGCGCTTTCGTAGCTCCAGCGGGATTGGTGGAAGCCCAGGGCCCAGCGGGGCGGCAGCGGGGGCCGGCCGGTGAGGGCGGTGTAACGCTCCAGCAGCCGCGAGGGCGGCCCGTAGAACACGTATTCGCGCAGCGCGCCCCCCGTGAAGGTCACCCATGCCGCATCGGGCTCGGAGGCTCCCAAATCGAACGAAGCCTCGAAGGGGTTTTCGTAGAAGACCAGATACGCGCCCTCGGCGTGGAGGCTGAGCCAGAGAGGGATGCCCAGGTAGAGGGGATCGGCCCCGGGGCCGTAGCTTCCGCCGGGGTCTCGATTCCACATGCGGTAAATCCGGCCGCGACGGTTGAGGGGCGCGGCCCGCTCCCCCAGGCCGTAGAGCCGCTCCTCCGGGCGGAGCCGAACGCGATGCCGCCACGCCTCCCCGCGGCGCTCCGGCGGGTCCTCCACCCGCCAGATCCTCCCCGCGCCATCGCGGAAACGGATCCCCCCATCGGCTCGGACCTCCAGGCCCAGGGCCTCGCTCTCCAGCGTCCATCCGTCCGCTTGCTCACCACGCGCCACGCGAACCTCCTCCAGACGCTCCCGAACGATCGCGTAAGGCAACGGGAGAAGGCCCGGGGTCCAGGTGAGGCGGACGACATCCGGGGCCAGAAAGCGGATCTCCAGCTCGGCGTCCGGACCGGTGAAGCGGGCGCCGTCCGGGAGAGGGATCATCCGCTGCAAAGGCTTCACCGGCGACCACGCCGCAGGCTCAGATACCCCCCTGCCCTCCCAGCGGTCTCGCTCCCGGGCGGCCCGCACCGCCCGCAGCGCCGTGCGCAGACCCACAAAACGGATGGCGAGGAGGGCTTTCCGAAGATCCATCGATGGGCGCTCCGTTCGGATTTCCTGATCGGACTGCTTTCATGATACCGGACAAAAGGGCCGACCGTCGCTCGTTCTTTTCGAGTGGGGGAACTGGCGCATCCAAGCGAAGCGCCTCATTATTGATTGTAGGAGAGATGCGGGTTGTGCGGGGGAGAGATGAGCGAGCGCCTGGATGATCTGGAAGGCTATCGGACGGGATGGCGGCGCCGGGAGCAGGTCCGCCGGCTTGAACGGGCGAAGCGGCGGGAGCGAGCCTGGCGCGTGGCGGCCTGCGCGGCCTGGCTCCTCAAGGAATCCTTCGGCGTCCGGCAGGTCTGGGCCTTCGGCTCCCTGGTCCGCGACCAGCTGGACGAGCGCTCCGACATCGATCTGGCGGTCGTCGGCCTCGCGGAGCGGGATCTGTGCCGGGCGGTCGGCCGGCTCCAGGCGCTGGATCCCGAGTTCCCCATCGATGTGGTGCGGCTCGAGGACGCTCCGCCTTCCCTCCGCCGCCGGATCGAACGGGAGGGGGTGCTGCTGTGAAGGCCCGCTTTCTTGCGCTCATCGGGTGGATACGCGAGGAGCTGATGGAGATCGCCCGCTCCGCTCAGCGGGCCCAGGAGCTCTGCGAGAAGGCCCTGCGAACCGGGGATGACGGCTACTGGGATGGCGTCGCGCTAAACCTCCACGGGTTCTACACGGGAGCGGAACGGATCTTCGAGGAGATCGCCCGTGAGATCGACGGACATCGGCCCGGAGGGCCGGACTGGCATCGGGACCTGCTGGTGCAAGAGTAAACCGTGTAGTATTCCCCTTTGAACCAGCTCAGGCCCAGGGGCGGTGTTCCATATAATGCGGTCCAGCCTCACGGCGGCTCCACGGAGAGGGGAGCATCGAAGTCGAAATAGCGCTGGGCCATCAGATGCCCCGGGCCGGCCATCAGCACTTGGTGGAGACGGAAGTCCCGCCGGTCGATCCAGAACGCAAAGGCCAGCCCACCGGCCCGCCCCCGCGCCACGATCACCCGGGTCGGGTTTCCCTCCAGCACCTCCTCCGGCCCGACGTGCGCAACCTCCACGGACTCCGCATAGTGGAAGTCCGGGAATCGGAAGGGCTCCGCCAGAGCCAGGGCCGTCCACCGCCCGCCCTCCTGCACATATTGGGTCTTCCCGATGAGGATCGCGGCCGACCCGCCTTCGAGCTGAACCCGCATCCGGTCTGGGGCCTGGAACTCGTATTCCCCCCACACCGCCCGCCCCTCCCCGTCATTCAGCTCTTCACGCATCCGGACGCTCTTCAGGCGGTTCATGCGCGTGTCGGCCCGGCGCAACCACTCCAGCGCCTCGGGGTCCACCTCTCGGGGGGAGGAGGCGCCGGGGAGATCCAGGGGGAAGACGCTGGAGACATCTTCGCGCCCCTGCCGCCGCACGATCACCCGGATCCGCCACAATCCGGGCCAGGTCAGCGGCTCAACCGCATGGAAGCGCCCGTCCGGCTCCGCCTGGGCGACCACCCGCCGTGTCCCCACCGGGGCTTCCAGCGGGGTGAGCTCCAGGATCACCCGCTGGAGATCCGGGAGCGGGCGGCCCATCGGATCGCGAACCTCGATATCGAAGCGGTTCGGGGCGCGGGCGGGGGTGAGGGTGAGCTGCAAGCGTATATCCGCGGCCGGCCGGCCGAGGAGGATCCACGCAGCCTCCCCCACGGTCCCTGGGAGGGTTCGAGGTGGGGGGAGATCGGCCAGCCCCGCCGCCAGGGCGACGATGGCCGCCGCCAGCAACGCTTCGCCCCCCACCAAAGCGCGGAAAGCGGGGAGGGCTGCCGTCGCCGCGGGGGAGGCGGCCCCGAAGCGAGGCCGCATCCGGAACCGGTTCCACGCCGCCAGCACCAGAGCCGCAAGGAACAGGGCCGACTTGAGCAGCAGCAGGCGCCCGTAGGGCGTGGTTCCCAGCCGATCCAGGCCGCCCACCTCCCCGGCCGCGCGGTAGATCCCGCCTGCGGCCAGCCCGAGGACGGCGAGGAGGGCGCGGCTCGAGAGGCGAGGCACGGCCTCCGCGAGGAACGCCACGCGCTCCGGCGGCGGAAGCCGTTGCAGCACCCTGAGGGCAGCCGACATCCCGATCAATCCCCCGATCCAGACCCCAGCCCCCAGCCGGTGGAGCAGGTCAGCGGCCACCGCGAGGGAGTCTCCGCCTGCGGCCGCGTGGCCCTCCAGGGAAAGCGAAAGCAGGGACCCCGTGAAGAGCAGGAGCACGATCGCCTGCTCCCCGCGCCTCAACTGCGCCGACCGCGGATGCAGGGCGGGGAGGGTGGCCAGCAGGGCCAGGCCGCTCGTGATCAAGGCCCGTAGTCCTGCCTGCTCCAGGGCAATGCCCCAGACCTGCGGCGGCAGGCCCTGGGTGGTCCAGCTCGCCCATCCCACGGCCCACAGTCCAGCAGCGCCCAGGACGAGGCCTCCTGCCCCCAGCCGCATGCGGCGGCTGAGGCGGAAGAGAGGCTCCGCGGACGGACCGACCCGCGCGCCCGCAGGGGCCAGCACCCCCTCGTGGAAGGTCCACAGGCCGAACGCCAGCAGGAGAGCAAGGCTCCGCAGCCACCGGATCGCCGTCGCAATCGGGGGGAGGCCAGCTTGGATCCCCTCGGAGGTTGGGCCGATGGCCCCCGCGCCGACGGCGAAGGTGTAGAACCCACGAGCGGGATGGCCGTCCACGCGAGAGACGGTCTGCCAGACCACCGTGTAGAGGCCAGGTGGGAGGGACGCCAAGGAAATCTCCAGGCGGCGCGGATCCTGGGGATCCGCCCGAAGATCCCCCCGATCCACCCGACGGCGCTCCGCGTCGAGGACCTCCACCCGGGTGAGGGTGGGTTCCACCGGCTCGCTGAACCAGAGGCGGACCCGATCCGGAGGAAGGGAGAGCCGCGCGCCAGGCGGTGGGTCCGCCTGGACCAGGATGGCATGGGCTTGGGCGGCAGGAGGGGCAAGGGCGGCAAGGAGGGCCACCAGCAGGAGACCCGCCGGGATCCATCCTCCCGTCCGTCGGCGTGAGCACGAGCCGGGCATGGACGAACCTCCTGGTCCTCTACGTTCTCAACGGCGCCGCGCCCACCCGAGGACTCCGCCGACGGCGGCGACCCCGATGAGGAAGGCCAAGAGGACCGCCCCAATGGGGATCCGCGGAGCTTCAGGAGGGATGGCGGGCACGGCAGACGGCGTCGGCGTGGCGAGGGTGGGGGTGGCGGTGGGAGGGACGAGGGCGGTTGGCGACGGTGGGATCGTCGGAGTAAAGGGAGCCGTCGCCGTCGGGCGGACGCCCCGCACCGTCAATGAGAACGTGCCCCCGGTTTCCTCTCCGTCCTCAGCGGAGCGGGTGTGCCAACGCACCGTGTAGGTTCCCGGCAGAAGGCGAGTGGGATCGAGGGAGACCACCATCTGCTTTCGGTCGGGGTCGTTGAGATCCACTTGAGCGTCGCCGCGATCGACCGGCCGGCCTGCGGCGTCCAGGACCGTCATTGTGCTCCCTTTAGGGTCCAGCTCCTGGGTGAACCAACAACGGATCTGCGTGGGGGGGACATCCAGCGTGGCACCGATGGGGGGCTCGCAGCGCGCGATCTCGGCGTGCGCATGCGCCCGACCGACGACCACCCCGCCCAGGGCGATCAGGGCGATCCCGATCCAGACCGGCCACCTGAGAGGACGCATCGCTCCCTCCTGCGCTCCAGAGCTGAGGTTCAATATATCTCATATCTCGAGGCCCGTCACCTTTCCATTTTGGAAATTTGGAATCGCGCCTCCGGTATGGAACTGGCGCATCGGGGCAGAGAACGGCATCATGAACCGGGAGGAAGACCGCCCATGGAGGATCTGGCGCGTGATCAGGTCGGCTCGTGGCGCCGGGAGCAGGATCGGTGGATCGAACGGGCGAAGCGGCGGGAGCGGGCCTGGCGTATGGCGGCCCGTGCGGCCCGGCTCCTTCAGGAAGCCTTCGGCGATGAGGACCCGCTTTCTTGCGCTTATCCCTCCCGCAGCCCTGTGAGGGCGATGCCCCGGGTGAAATACCCCTGGAACAGGAAGAAGAGCAGGAGGATGGGGACGCTGTTAAACATCGATCCGGCCAGGACCACAGAGTAAACCGTGTAGTATTCCCCTTTGAACCAGCTCAGGCCCAGGGGCAGGGTGAACTTCTCCGGCGAGTTGAGCACGATCAGGGGCCACATAAAGGCGTTCCATTCCCCCTGGAAGGTGAAGAGGGCCAGGGTGAGCAGGGCCGGCCGGCTGATGGGCAGGACGATGCGAAAGAAGATGGTGAACCACCCGGCCCCGTCGATCATCGCCGCCTCCTCCAGCTCCCGGGGGAGGTTCTTGTAGAACTGGGTCATCATGAAGACCCCGAAGGCCCCCGCGATCCCCGGCACGATCAGGGCCAGCAGGCTGTCCAGGAGCTTCATCTGGCGAACGATCAAGAAGTTGGGGATCAGGGTGACCTGGCCGGGGATCATCATCGTGATCAGCATGGCCCAGAAGAGGAGATCCCGCCCCGGGAAGCGCAGCCGGGCGAAGGCGTAACCCCCCATGGCGCAGAAGAGGGTGCGGACCACGGCGAGCAGCCCCGCGACCAGGGCGCTGTTGAGCATCCAGCGGGGGAAGAGGTGTCGGAACTCAGTGACGACCTTGAGATAGTTCTCCAGGGTGAAGGGGGTCGGCCAGAAGAAGGGCGCCTCGTAAAGATGGGTAAGGGGCTTGAGGGAGAAGACCACCGTGAGGTAGAAAGGCGTCACGGCGATGATCGACCAGCCGATGAGCACCCCGTAAAAAAGCGGCTTCTTGATGCGATCCCACCATGCGAACTCGTCCCGGTAGCGCACCGCCGGTTTGGCCGGCGCCATGGCCTCAGCCGCCATCTCACACCTCCGTCGGACGCTCGATCAGGCGGCGCTGGATCACGGTCACGATGAGAATCATCGCCGCCAGCACGAAGGCCACCGCCGAGGCCCGCCCCATGAAGGGCGTGGTGCTCTGGAAGGCCCACTTGTAGATCAGGTAGGCGATGGTGGTGGTGGAGTCCAGCGGCCCCCCGGCGGTCATCACGTAAATTTGATCGAACACCTGAAAGCAGCCGATAACCCCCATGGTCACGACGAAGAAGATCACCGGGCGCAGCAGCGGGATCGTGATGTGGCGGAGCATCTGCCAGCGGTTCGCCCCGTCGATCATCGCCGCCTCATAGTAGGTCACCGGGATGTCCTGGAGGCCGGCGAGGAAGATCACCATCATGGTCCCGGTGGTGGACCAGATGTTGACCATCATGATGGTCGGCAGGGCGAAGACGGGGCTGTTGAGCCAGTCGATGGAGAGACCCAGGATCTGATTGATCACCCCGGTCTTCTTGAACAACCAGAGGAAGATCAGACTGATCACCACTGAGGAGGTCACCGAAGGCACATAAAAGAGCGTGCGAAAGAAGCGGCGAAACTTGATCTCCTGATCTAAGGCGAAGGCCAGCAGCAGGCTGATGATCGTCTGGGTGGGAACCACCACGGCCACATATTTGAGGGTGTTGGGGACGGCCTTCTGCAGAAAGAGACGGTCCTGGAGCAGGTAAAGGTAGTTTCCCAGCCCGATCCAGCGGGGTGGGCTGAAGAGATCGAAGTAGGTGAAGGAGAGATAGAGGGCGTAGGCGATGGCGAAGACGTTGAAGACCAGAAAGACGAAGAGATAGGGCGCGAGCAGGACATAAGCGGCGATCCACTCCCCCAGCCGCCGGCGCCACTTCCGGGCCATCGCTTCCCCCTTGGGGGGCGGGCCCAGGAGGCCCGCCCCCCCGCTCCGTGGTTATTGCTGTTCCTTGAGGGCCTTGCGGATCTCCTCAGCGGCCTGCTTGAGGCTGGCGGCCACGTCCTGGCCTTCCAGGTAGATCCGCTCGAGGGCCTTGCCCATCTGCTCGTTCACCACATCCCCCCGCAGGCCCCACATGAAGGGCGTGCCGAACTCCGCGCCTTTGAAGATCACCAGGGACTCCGGATGGGTCTTAAAGTATTCGTGTTCGGTGAGTTTGGCGCGGGACGGCAGGGCGAACCCGGTGGAGAGCACCACGGTCTGGCTCTCCTCGCTGGTGAGGCACTCGATGGTCTTCCAGGCGGCCTCCGGGTTCTTGCTGTTCTTGGAGATGACGTAGGCCACAGTGAAGATCAGGTTCCCTCGCCCTTTGGGGCCCTTCGGCGGGAAGGTCGCGCCCCACTTCAAGGTGGGGAACTGCTCCCGCAGGTAGGGGATCAGCCAGCCGCCCTCGAAGACCATCGCCAGCTTCCCCTGCCCAAAGGCCGTCCCCTGCCAGTCCACCCCCACGTCCGAGGGGATGGCCCCGATCTTCTCCGCCCGGAAGGAGGTATAGAACCGCGCCGCCTCAACGGCCTCCGGGCTGTCCAGCAGGGTGTCGCTGAAGTCTTCCTTCATGATGCGACCCCCGTTCTGGAAGACGAAGATCGGGAAGCGGCCGGGGTCGGGCGGGACGCCCAGGCCGTAGATGCCCTTGGCCGGATCCGAGAGCTTGCGGGCGGCCTCCTTGAGGTCGTCCCATGTCCAGTTCTCATTGGGCTCCGGGATCCCGGCCTTGGCGAAGAGGTCCTTGTTGTAGAACAGGGCCAGGGTGTTGAAGTCCTTGGGGATGCCGTAGACCTTGCCGTCCGGCCCGGTGAAGGCATCGATCAGTGTCTTGATGAAATCCTCCTTCTTCACGCCGGACTTCGCCATATAGTCGTCGAGGGGGACCAGAACGCCCTTGGCGGCGAAGAAGGGGAACTGGAAGATGTCCATGTAGTAGATGTCCGGTTCCTCCTTAGAGGCGACCAGGGTCTTGATCTTGGCCCAGTAGTCCCCGGTGATCGGCTCGTATTTCACCACGACGTCGGGGTTCTTGAGGGAGCAACGATACAGCAGGGACTCCAGCAGGGCCGTTTCCTGAGGGTTGGCCGCCCAACCGGAGAGCCGCACGGTGACCTTCGGTTTCTCCACCTCCTTGGTGACCTCCACCCGGGTGACCACCACCTCCCGGGTGACGGCGGGGGTGGGGGTGACCGCCGGCGCGCAGGCCGTCACGGCCAGGGCCAGGACCGCGAGCAGGAGCAGGAACCTTTTCATGGCAGCCTCCTTTCAGGTAATGGGATCTGGAACCGCTGCGCCGTCCCCGGCGCAACGGAGACAACCCTGTCCATCTCTCCGATCTGAAGCCGGATGGAAAGCGGCTCCGCCGTGGGGTTGCGAAGGACCGCTTCCAGGAAGCCTTGCCGGAGATCCCAGCGGCCGGAAACGAGCAGGCCGTGGGCCCGCAGGTTCTCCCAGGATCCGGACTCCCACTCCGGAGGGATCGAACGCCCGATGACCAGGCGGTCCGCCCGCGTCTGAACCACCAAGTGATGCAAGGCGGTGCACAGCGCCCCGTGGGCGGTGGCGAAATATTGCATGTTCCACCGGCCCTCTTCATCCACCGTCTCCGCGATCCCCCCGTGCAGCGAGAAAGCGGGGCGGAGCTCCTGCAACGTTTGCCAGGCTCCTTCCCCGTCGCCCTGCCAGGCCTGAAGGGTGGCCAGCATCGCCGCGGCCCAGGGGAAGCCCCACTCGTTGTTCCCGTGCCCGACCATCCGTCCGGCGTAACGGGCCCGATACGCCCGCACCGTCCGGAGGGCCCGCGGGTCCTCCGGGGGGATCACCTCCATCGGATAGATGGGGGCCAGGCTGCTCACGTTGAGGCGATCTTCGTCCTCTGAGGCCTGAAAGTAGCGGCCGTTGTAGAGGCCGTCCAGTGTCCGGCGCAGGCGCGCGGCAGCCTCGGCGCTGCGACGGGCCAGGGCGTTCTCCCGACCCAGCCAGCGGGCCGCCTCGACATAGCCCTCCAGCAGACGGATGGTGCCGGCCAGGGTGATCCCCTCGTTGCGCACCCGCACCGGCCGCTCGTCCACCCCGACCATGGGGCGGATCTCCAGGCCCCGGGGCGTCTCCTCCACCACCGCGTAGAGGAAGAAGGTCGCCAGGCCCTCCAGCAGAGGGAACACCGCCTCCAGGATCCGGCGGTCCCGGGTGAAGAGGTATTGCTGGAGCAGCATGTTGGCGTAGGCCGCGTTGTTGTGGACCTGCTCCTTCTGGTGCACCCAGATGCCGTAAGCGGGCTCCCCGCGGTGGGTCAGCTCCCAGTCCCATTTCAGACCGGGGGCGCCGAAATCCTCCCGCGCGTGGCGCGCGGCGGCCTCCCGGGTGCGCAGGAAAAACCCAACGGCGGCCTCCCCCTCCGCCACGTGGTTGGCCTCCAGGAGCGCCCGATGGATGAAGTAAGCGTCCCAGAAGAGGTGGGAGGACCAGGTCAGCCGCAGGTTGCCCACCGGGAGCCCTCCGGAGGCCGGGTTCTGAATGGCCTTGAAGAGATACCGGCTGGTCCGGTAGACCCGCTGGAAGTCGGGCGCGGGGATCTCGAAACGGGAGACGGAGAAGTAGGCCTGCCAGAAGGAACGGGCGCGGGCGTGCAGCGCCTCCGGTCCCTCTTCCATCGCCCGGGGGATGACCGCGGCGTCCAGGGGGCCTGCGTAGTCGTCGGCGATGGCGAAGTAGTGGGTGAAGTGCGTCCCCTCCCCCTCCAGCCACCAGACCTTCCCCTCTCGCCCCCACCGCTGCGCTCCCGAGAGGGCGACCTCGATGAAACCCTGATAAGGCCCCAGCCGGTAGAAGGCCGCCGCACGGTCCTCCAGGAACGTGAGGGCGTCGAAGGGATCCGTCTCATAGCCCTCTTCATGCCATACGCCAGGGGCGGCGAAGGCCCGGAGGCGGACCGGCCGGTTGAAGCGGTAACGGATCACCAGAAGCGGGCGGTCGGGGCACAGGAAAGTGGCCACCTCCGCCCGAGCCACCCCCCAGTCCACCGTGGTATAGACCGTCCCTTCCTCCGGGACGAAGGACTGGACGAAATCTTGGACGCGGCCGATCTGTCCATCGGCCTCCACCCCGTAAGCGGTGTAACCCAAGGGAGCCAGCTCCGCCCAGGGCTTCCCGGATTTCGGCAGCGCCGCGGCGAAAGGCGGACGGCGCGGGGGAACCACATCCACCAGGCGGTCCTCGGGGTAGTAACGGTCGGACTTATACCACTGGCAGCGATCCAGATAGGGATGCCAGCCGTTCGGCGGGCGGTCCGGCACCATCGCCCCGGTGTAGCCGATCAGCACCGCGTCGTGTCCGTTCCCCAGAAACACGTGGTAATAATCCCGCGGCAACCGCATCGGTCCTCCGTTCGAAACGTTTCAATCCGCATTGAAATTCAAAGAGCCGGGTTCGTGGTTACGGAGTGGGCTCAGGCCGACTCCCGGCGGATCAGGGTCGGTGAGATCAGGATCGGGGGTGGGGATTCTCCGTTGACGGCGGCCAGCCAGGTGCGGACCAGGCCTTCGCCGATTTGGTCCATGGGCTGGCGCAGGGTGGTGAGGGGTGGGTGGGCCTGGGCGGCCATCGGGATGTCGTCGAAGCCGATCACGGCCACATCCTGTCCGGGGGTCCGCCCGGCCTCATGCAGCGCGCGCATCGCCCCGAGGGCCATCAGGTCGGTGGCGGCGATCAGGGCGGTGAAGGGGATCCCGGCCTCCAGGAGCGCTCGGGCGGCCTCGTAGCCCCCTTCGATCGTCAGGCGGGTGATCCGGACGAGATCTTCATCGAAGGGGAGGCCGGCTTCCAGCAGGCCCTGCCGGTAGCCCTGGAAGCGATGGTGGGCGAAGGTGAAGGAGAGCGGGGGGCTCAGGTAGGCGATGCGGCGATGCCCTTTCCCAACCAGGTAGGCGACTGCCTCCCGCATCCCGGCCGCCCCATCCACATCCACCCAGGGGAATTCCCCATCGCCCTCGATCCGCCCGAAGGCCACGAAGGGGATGTCCGCAGCCTGGAGGTGGGGGATGCGGGGGTCGTGGCGCTGCAGGTCGATCAGGATGAAGCCGTCCACCCGGCGTCCCTTGAAGAGGCGATCGATCAGGCGCAGGTCGGCGGCGGGGTCCCGGCAGGTGGCGATCAGGAGGTCCAGCTGATGGGTGGCGCAGGCATCGCCGAGGGCATGGATCAGTTCAAGGAAGAAGGGGTCGCTGAGGCGGCGCTCGCCGGTGGGGAGGATCAGGCCGATGGTGTCCGTGCGGCGGCGTTTCAGCTGACGGGCGCCGGCGTGGGGGTGGTAACCCAGCTCGGCGATGGCCCGCAACACCCGCTCCCGGGTCTCCGGGCGCACCGGCCCCGAGTTGTTCAGCACATAGGAGACCGTGGCCGGGGAAACCCCCGCTCGTCGCGCCACATCCCGGATCGTCGCCATCCCACCCCCGGGATTGAAACGATTCAATTCCAGTGTAATGGGAAAGAAGGGAATTGTCAAGAGGGTCGGCTGGCACCTCGCCCTCCGGGGCGCAAAGGGGTTTCAGCGATAAGGAGAGGCAGCCATACGGCGCCAGGTGTGTCGGCGCCCGCGGATCGCAATGGAGAGGGTGTAGATGTTTTCGGGGAAGGCGATCCCGGTGAACCCCGCATCGCCGATGTGGAAAAGATCCACCCCGATTCGCTTGCCGGTCAGGGCCAGCTGCTCGATGACCGAGGGGGAGGCACCCTCCTGGGAGGTCCCGATGGTGCCCATCACCAGTCGTCCCGCCTGATGGATCCGCTCGACCAGCCGGGCGGCCTCGTGCTCCAGAAGCCCCGGCACGGTCCCGGGCAGCGGGATCAGCACGCCATCCGCCCCGGCTGCGAGGAAGGCCTCCACATCTGCTTCCGTGACTACCGGCTGATCCACGCCTGCCCGGTGCATCTTCCCTGCCAGGAGAAGAAGGGCATCCCCCAGGTCCTCTCGGATCCGCCTTATGGCCTCCGCGATCCCCTGTCCGGTGACCCCTGTCTTGGGGTTGCCCGTGATCACCAGGAAATCCGCCCCCTGCTCCTGTGCCAGCCGGGCGTTCTCAGGAGTGGCCAGTCGCCCGGGCATCCGCGCCGCCAGTTCCGGGATCGAGATGGGCTCCAGGTTGAGGCCCACGGGGCGGCCGATCCACCGCTTGATCTGTTCCGGCGTGGTGCCCAGACCCGCTGGCAGATGGGTCCACCCCAGATCCAGCCCTCCCGTCCCTGGGAAGCCCATTACCTGAGGCTGGAGGACATCATAACCGTTTAACAGGATGAGGTCCGCCCCCATGCTTGCCGCCAGCTCCAAGTTGCTGATCCCATCCACCAGCGGAGGGGCCAGGACCAGGATCTCCGCGCACAGCGTCCGGCCCTCGGCGAGCCGGATGCTTTCCCGCAGCTCCCGGCCGTCCATGGCGCGGAAGTCGCTGGCAAAGGCGTCCAGCAGGCGTTTCACGCTCATCCTTGCTCCCGCACAACGTAAAGCAGGGGATCCTGCCCTGCCCTCACGGCATGGGCTTTGGTAGGGAAAACCTGATAGCCCGCCGGAAGCTCGGGCATGATCACCGGGGAGAGAAGCGAGAAACCCGCCGCGCGGATCCGCTCCATGTCAAACTGCGCGATGGGCCGGCCGGCTTCCACCCAGTCTCCCTCCTGAGCCAGCCGCACGAACCCTTCTCCGCGCAGACGAACCGTGTCCAGGCCGATGTGCACCAGGACCTTCAGGCCATCTTCCCCCTCGATCGCGAAGGCGTGACCGGCGGAATGGAACACAACGAGACGGCCTTGCAGCGGGGCCACGGCGATCCCCTCGTCGGGCTCGACCGCAATCCCCTCCCCTAACATCCGCTCCGCGAACACGGGATCCGGGACCTCTTCCAAGGGCACCACGCGACCGGTGAAGGGGGAAAGGATGGGGATCATTCAGCCTCCCCGGAGGATTTTGTTGATCTCTGTGGCGATCAGCTCCGCGTGGGTGCCCACCACAATCTGGATGCCGTTGCCCATGCGGACCGGGCGTCCGATCATCCCGGCCGCCCGCAGCTTCGCCTCGTCCACCTTGCTCGGGTCCACCAGCGTGGCCCGCAGACGGGTGATGCAACCGTCGATCTCCCGGATGTTCTCCCGACCACCGAGGGCTTCGATATAGCGCAACGCTTTATCCCGCATGGTTGCCCCTCTCCCTCCAGCAGGTCCCTGTGGACAGGCAGGATCCGGCCTGCCCACAGGGACCGGTTGCGGTGCTCAGGATGCGGATCAGGCCTCCGGCTCCCGGCCGGGCGTGGGGATGTTCAGGGTCCGGATCAGCCAGCTGAAGAGCACGTAGTAAATCACCCCGAAGATCACCCCGACCACCAGGAGCAACAGAGGTTGCTTGGCGATCCCGAAGTTGATGATGTAGTCGATGATCCCCGACGAGAAGGTGAAGCCGTGCCGGATCCCGAGGGAGATGGTGACATAGGCGGAGATCCCGGTCAGCACGGCGTGCAGCACGTAGAGGACGGGAGCGACGAACATGAAGGCGAACTCCACCGGCTCGGTGATCCCGGTGACGAAGGAGGTCAGGGCTGCTGAGAAGAGGATGCCGCCCACAATGGGTCGGCGCTTCGGATCTGCGGCCATATACATGGCCAGGGCGGCGCCGGGCAGCCCGAAGAGCATGATGGGGAAGAACCCGGTCATGAACAGCCCACCCTCCGCGCCCCGGGTCTCAAAGAAGCGGGTGAGATCGCCGAACTGGAACCAGACGATGGAGTTGATGATGTGATGAAGGCCGAAGGGGATCAGCAAGCGGTTGAGGAAGGCATGGACCGCCGCGCCCAGGGGCCCGGCCTGGGTGGCCCAGTTCCCCACTGCAGCCAGCCATTGCTCCGGCCAGTGCCAGATCAGTCCGAACACAATTCCCAGGATCACCGCCGCGAAGGCGGTGACGATGGGGACGAACCGTTTGCCGCCGAAGAAAGCCAGCCACTCGGGAAGCTGGATGGTGTGGAAGCGCTCGTAGAGATAAGCGGCCAGCAGTCCGCTCAGGATGCCGGCAAGCACCCCCATATCGGAGGGCTTCTCGAGGCGATAAACGCTGGTGCTGATGTCGGCCAGGACCTTCGTCAGCACCCAGTAACAGACCGCCCCGGCCAGGCCGGCCGTCCCGATGTCGGCGGTGAAGCCGATGGCCACACCGATGGCGAACAGCAGGGGCAGGTTGCCGAAGATCACCCCACCCGCATCCGCCAGCCATGGGATGTTCAGCAGGTCCGGCTGCCCGAACCGCAACAGGATCCCCGCTGCCGGGAGCACGGCGATCGGCAGCATCAAAGAACGACCGATCCGCTGCAGGGTGGCAAACATGGCAACCTCCTCAAAAGTGGGATGAAGCGATGGGGAAAGCACCTTGCTCTCCTCAATCTCACCTCCTTCCCTGTATCCGGGTCTCACGCAGCGCTTGGAACCGGAGCCGGCGCTGCAAGAAGGCCCGGAGGGATGCCCACAGGAACCCCCAACCCAGCTCGCTTCGGAGCGAGGCCACCTGCAGGATATAAGGCAGATCCAGCAGGAGCCGGGCCACGGGGACATGGCGGCCCGGGAGCCGAACGATCCGGCTGTATCCCCGATAATCCGCCCGCGCGGAGTCTCCGAGGAGGATCGCCGCCGCAGTGTCCGTCCGCGGCCGGGGGAGCTCCCCCACCGATCCGATCACGATCGCTGCCTCGCGGGCTTTGGCTAAGGAGATCCCCCCGTGCTCCAGCACCCAGAGGGTTTCCATCAGCGCGCCCGGGATGTTCCAGAGAGGCTCAGCCTCGGAACGAAACACCCGCACTTGGGGCGGCCAGGGATAACGCTCCGGGAGCAGATCAGGCCGGATCACCTGCTCCCCCAATCGCCCCAGATCCTCCAGGGATAGATCTCCTTGGATGCGGATCTCCGAAAGGTCAGCAGGACCCAGGCCCTGCCGAACAGCCTCCCGGATCCAGGGGACTTCCAAAGGATCCAGGCCGTAGAGCCGGGCAGCGATCAGATCCATCGTGAGCAGATGGGTTCCCATCACCAAGACCGAGAACGTGAGGGGTTCGCCTGCCAGCTCCCCCCGCGATGGAGCACCTGGGTGGCATCCAGGATGATGAGGTGCGGAGGATGTTCTTGCAGAGTCTGGATGATCACCTCCGGCAACCGGGGGTAGGCGTGAAGATGATCGGTGGGGTTCAGCAGGAACATGTGATGCCGCGCCGAACCAGCGAACCCCAGGAACCCGCTCCCGGTCAGGCGAGGCAGGGCGATCCAAAGGTCAATGCCCCGAAGAAGGTCTGGCCATCGGGAGGCTTGCCCATCGAAAACCTCGTCGAGAGGGATCAAGGGGATGCGATGGCGACGAGCCCAAGCCCCATAACCTGCTTGCTGCATCGCATAACGGGCCGGGAAGCCCGGGAGACTTCCTGCTCCCACAACGATGGAACAGTCGATGAACAGCGAGCGCAGCGCTTCCAGGAGCGCGACCGGGGTGAACGCATGGGGAGCGAAACGGGGATGAGCCCAGGGGCAAGCCGGCTGGAGGAAAACCCGACGCCCAGCTGGGAGGGATATCCCCAGCGCCTCCAGACCGCGCCGGATCGCGGCCCGAAAGGCTTCCGAGGAGGGCTCCGGGACGCAGGCCATGAAGATCCGTTCCATCCTCACCCATCCCCAGCGCGTGGGAAGTCATTCTGGATTATACCAGATTAACCCATAATGTCAATTCGCACCTCATGGGGCTGTTTCAAGAACGATAGGTGGATTTAGAAGAGGGAGGGAGCCTCCCGCCCAACTCGCGAAGGCCCCTAACCGTCTGAGGCCTTATTTCCCGCCCGAACGGACATGTCGACGGATAATCGGAAGGAGGATCTGCACCAGGGAGACCATATGCCGGCTTTGGATCAGGAGGCGGGCAGGTCCCTTCACATCCACCACCAGGCCCTCGCCGCCGAAGAGGATGGTCTTCAAGCCCCCAACCATGCGGATCTGCGGTTGAGCTCCCTCCACCATCCCCACAAAGTGGAAGTTGTCCACCGTGACGGTCTCCCCAGCCGGCACTTCGATCTCCTCGATGGCCCCAAACGCGCTGACCCACACGCCTCCGGTCCCATGGACTTTCAGCCACACCAGCTCTCCCTCGGTCAGGAAGCCCCGGAAACCTCGCCAGGCCACCGAAACTTCCACCGAACCATGGTGCGCCAGGTAAGCGAAATCCTGCAGAACGAAGGACTCCCCGTTTAAGGGGACGTAGTGGATGTCGCCGATGCCTGCCGGCGCGAGCCATACCTGGGCCGGGCCTTCCGCTCGGAAAGTATTGAGGAAAATGGATTCTCCTCCCAGCAAGGAGCGCATCAGCCCCTGAAGGAGCCCGCCTCGGATGCCCGTATCCACCCGCACGGGTCCTTGCATGAGGAGAAGCGCGCCGGGCTCGGCGACCACCTCTTCTCCCTGCTCCAGGAAGATGCGCAACACCGGATAAGTCCGCTCCGGGGCAATCTCCCAGCGCATGGGTCACCTCCTCAACAAGGGTTTGCGGACATAGGGTAAGACGAAACGAATTTCGGCTTACCCTCCTTTCCCTTTCAATCCGAGGCGAGATCCTCCAGCGGCCAGCGGGGTGGCCGTTTCTCCCGGAGGGCTTGAAGGCCCTCCCGGGCATCGGGGAGGCGGAAGCCCAGGAACTCCAGGGCGGTGGAGACGTCGAAGAGGGGGCCTGCCAGCCGGAACCAGTTGTTGAGGGCGTATTTGGTCCAGCGGATGGCAGAGGCGCTTCCCCGGGCCAGGCGCCGGGCGATCTCCAGGGCCACCTCGTAGGTCTTCCCATCTTCCACGCACAACGAAACCAGCCCCAGCCGCTCGGCTTCCTCGCCGGTGAGGGGCTCGTTGAGGAGCAGGTAATATTTCGCTTTGGCCATACCGATCAGCAACGGCCAGACCAGCACGGCGTGGTCCCCCGCCGCCACCCCCAGGCGCACATGGCCGTCCAGAAGGCGCGCCCCGCGGGCCGCCACCGAGATGTCCGCCAGCAGGGCCACCGCCAGGCCCGCCCCCACCGCCGGACCCTCGATGGCGGAGACGATGGGCTTCTCGCAGTGGATTACATTGTAAACCAGATCCCGCGCCTCCTTCCAGACCCGAAGGCACGCCCGGGGATCCGTCATGATCTCCTCGATGAGGGAGAAATCGCCCCCGGCGGAGAACGCCTGCCCCGCCCCCCGCACCAGTGCCACTCGCACGGAGGGATCCGCGTCGATCTCCCGCCAGACATACGTCAGCTCCCGATGGGCCACCGCGTCCAGCGCGTTGAGGGTCTCCGGTTGATGCAGGATGATCTCCAGAATGCCCGGCTCGGTCTCCTGCAGGATCAGACGCCGATAGGCGGAGGTCCAGGATCCCGCCATCGCTTCCCTCCAGGTGTTCGGCGGATCGGTCGCGTTGAAGCCACCCCTACAGGATTGATTTTTGCAAGAGGGGCTTTCGCCCCGAACCTGCCTTCAAGATCTCAGAAGGTCACGGATGAAGCCGCTTCCCACAATCCCGAGTCTTCCGTCTTCAGCTGAAGCCAGGGTCGCGGCCAAAGCCGCTCCTACAGCAGGGAGCGCCCCGAGCTCGGGTTCTATTCGATCAGCGCCGTCATCTGCAGGCGCTCGAGGAAATCTTCCCGAGGGGGCTGGAACACATCGAAGACCAGAGCGTCCTCCAGGAACGTGACCTCGTGCTCCACCCCCGAGGGGATGTGCACGATCTCCCCTGGCCCGAGCTCCGTCTCCTCCCCCGCCATCCGCAGCCGCAGGCACCCCTGGAGGACGAGGGTGATCTGTTCGTGGGGATGGGCATGGGCCGGGACCACCGCTCCGGCCGGCGCCTCCACGCGCACCACCATGGTGCGCTCCCCTGTGAACGGCCGCAGGGTCAGATCCCCGGCGCGAAAACCGGGCAACGCGTCGGTGCGGGCGCGATGCATCGCTCACCTCCCCTCTTGGATCGAGAGCAACTGCGCGCGCTTCCCCTCCAGGGCGGCGAGGAGGGCATCGTAGGAGCGAACGAAGGCCGCCACCCCCTCGACCTGGAGCTGCTCCAGGATCCTCTCCAGGTCGATCCCCAGCCGGGCGAGGGTTGCCAGATCCGCCTTCGCCTCCTCCCAGCCCTCCAGGGCCGTGTCCCCGCTCACCCGGCCGTGATCCTCAAAGGCCTGAAGCGTGGCCAGAGGCATCGTGTTGACCGTGTCCGGTCCGATCAGCTCCTCCACGTATTTCACGTCGGAATAAGCCGGGTTCTTGGTGCTGGTGCTGGCCCACAGGACCCGCTGCGCCCGCGCCCCCCGCGCGGCCAGCTCCGGAAAGGCCTCCGGGAGGAAACGCTCCCGAAAGCGGCGGTAGACTTGCTTCGCCACCGCCACGGCGATCCGTCCCCGCAGCGCAAGGGCCTCCGGCGTCCCCAGGGCCTCCAGGGCGCGGTCGACCGCGGTGTCGATGCGGCTGATGAAGAAGGAGGCCACGGAGGCCACCGATCGAAGATCCCCGCCCCTCTCCGCCCGCCGCCGCAGGCCTCGCCAGTAGGCTTCCGCTGCAGCCTCGTAGTGGGTGGGAGAGAAAATGAGCGTGACGTTGACGTTCACCCCCTGGGCGATCAGGGCCTCGATGGCCGGGATCCCCGCCGGGGTGGCGGGGACCTTGATCATCAGGTTGGGCCGATCGACCGCCTGCCACAGCCGCCGGGCCTCGGCGATGGTCCCCTCCGTGTCGTGGGCCAGGTGAGGCGAGACCTCCAGGCTCACATAGCCGTCGCCGCCCTCCGTCGCCTCATAGACCGGCCGCAGCAGATCCGCGGCCATGCGGATGTCCTCGACCGCCAGGGCTTCATAAAGGGCGGCAGCTTCCAGCTCGGGATCCCGGAGGAGATGGGTTCGGATGGCGGCGTCGTAGGCCGGACTGGACGTGATGGCCCGCTCGAAGATGGTCGGATTGCTGGTGAGGCCGGTCACCCCTCGCCGGATCAGCTCCTTCAAAGTTCCATCCTCCAGCCACTCCCGGCGGATCTCATCCAGCCAGACCGACTGACCACGAGCGCGCAGCTCCGTCAAAGGCGCCATCGGGCTCTCCTCCGTTCAGGTTTAGGTGCCGATCACATCCCCCCCAAGGGTTCCGCCGGCCCCAGGATCTCCTCGATGAGGAAACGGGCTCGCGGGGAGAGAAGAGCTTCCGGATAAACTTCCCGGAGGATGCGGAAGGCCTCCTCAGCCCTCCGGATGCCCAGCCGGTCCAGCAGATAACGGATGTCCTCCTCATCCTCCCGCCGCGCGGCCAGCAACTTCATGGCCAAGAGATGGCGCGGGGAGGCCGCCATCACCCGGAGGCCCGGCTCATCGAAGACCGGAACGGGCTCGGGATCCGGTTTCCCCATTCCAAGGAATCCTTTCACCGCGTCGTTCAGCCAATCAGGCGGCAGGCCGAGCTCCTCGGCCACCTCCCTCGCCGCCGCATAGATCTCCATCTTTGGCTCGAACACCGCATCCACATCTCGGGTGGCTCGGCGAGCGTTGTAGGCCACGGCCATCGCAGCCCCGCCCACTAAATACAGATCGCCCTGGATCCCCCGCCGGTGGAGGATCTCCGCCAGCCGGCGCAACGCTCGCAGGATCTCCGCCCGATCCATCTCCTTAACACCGTTCCAGTTCCGTATGATCCACAAAGATCCCGCGCCGCCGGAAGGCCGCGGGGCTCTCCACCAGGGCCATGGCATGCAGGCTGCGGAAGCGGGTGGGAAACCACCAGCGGTCCAGGAAGCGCCCGGGCTCCTCCACCCACCGGGGGACCCTCAGGCCGTGACGGACGGCCAGGTGTTCGGCCAGGGCCGCCAGGTAGGCGTCGAAACGGGGGTCCCCGGTGGGCTCCGGGCGGGCCTCGATCATGGCCTGCCGGACCTCCGGGGCAGCGGCGCGGAAATCGTCCAGGAACTCCCGGATCGGCAGCCAGGCGTCCGCTTCTCCCCCTTCGGGATCCGTCAGAGCCTCCCGGATCCGCCGTGCGACCTCCTGGAGGGTCAGCGGCGCGTAGCCCATTCGAAACCCCTCCCGAACGTCCTCGCGTTCATCCTGGCATGCTTTTGGCCTCCCGGCAACCGCGCCGGGGAAAACCAGCGCGAGCCCGGTCCGAGAAGGCCGGGCTCGCGGATCTTCGGACGGCGCCTCTTCCTCGCAGGAGAGTTCAGGCGCGGACGCCGGTGCGGATGGCCTCGAGGGCCTTCGCGTAGTTGGCGGCCACCTGATCCCAGTTCACCACGTTCCACCAGGCCTGGACGTAATCCGCCCGCCGGTTCTGGTATTTCAGGTAGTAGGCATGCTCCCAGACGTCCAGGCCCAGCAGGGGGATCAGGCCTTCCATCACCGGGTTGTCCTGGTTCGGGGTGGAATGCACCACCAGCTTCCCGAAGGCGGTCATGCTGAGCCAGGCCCAGCCGCTGCCGAAGCGGCCCATGGCCGCCTTGGTGAAGAGCTCCTTGAAGTTGGCGAAGCTCCCGAAGGCCTTGGCGATGGCCTCGGCCAGGGAGCCGCTCGGCTCCCCGCCCCCGCCTGGCTTCATCAACGTCCAGAACATGCTGTGGTTCAGATGGCCGCCGCCGTTGTTGCGCACCGCCTCCCGGATGTCCTCGGGGACGCTGGGGAGGTTGCGCAGGAGGGTCTCCACCGGCACGTCCTGGAGCTCGGGATATTTCTCCAGGGCGGCGTTCAGGTTGTTGACATACGCCTGGTGGTGTCGGGTGTGGTGGATCTCCATCGTCTGTGCGTCGATGTAAGGCTCGAGGGCATCATACGGGTAAGGCAACGGGGGAAGGGTATGCGCCATGGTGCACCTCCGCGAGTTTTGGATCATCGTCTTTATTCTAAAACGAGACCCTTCGCCCTGTCGAGGATTGGGATGGGAGCCGCGGCATCCTTCACGCCGGGTTCGGGTGGCCTCCCGCGATCGGCGGGAAGATCCCCACCTCGTCTCCCTCCCGGAGCACCCAATCCGGCTCCTGACGGATCCCGTTGACGAAGACCACCCGGGCCAGCTCCCGGGGGATGGGCAAGCGCTCGATCAGCTGCCCGACCGTCGTCCCCTCCGGGACTTCCAGGATCAGGGGGCCCTGGTAGGCGCCCGGGATATACTGACGGAGGATCGCATAAACCTGAACCTTAACTTGCATCCTTCCTCACGCCTCCGGCGCGATGGGTCTTTCATCCGCCTAACAATACAACATCCCCATATTGCGAGGGAAGACTCCCAGGCGGTCGCCGTCTCGGAGCAGACGGGAGCGCGCATGGTAATCGTAGCGCCCGTTAATGAAAATGTTGCTCACCTCACGCTCCGGATCGATGCCGAGCTCCCGCAGGAGATCCGCCACCGTCAGCCCCTCCCGATAGGGGATCCGGAGCACTGCCTCCTCCCGTGGATCCGTCTTTCCGGCGTAACGTCGCAGCTCCCCGTAGAGATGCACCTCGATCATCTCCTGGCCCTCCTGTTCCGGGCGATGGGACGGCCCCGGCGCGAACGTTCATCCTTCACGGGTCGCGCGGGGGGCGAAGAGGCGGATGTGCGGCATGGTCATGTTTTGAGGGAAAACGCCGATGCGATCGCCCTCCCGCAGGGCCCGCCGCATCCCTTCCGGGTCGTAGAGCCCATTGATGAAGATATGCCGGGCTTCCTCGAGGGGAACTCCCAGATCCCGCAGGGCCTCGGCCACCGTCATGCCGGGGCGATAGGGCAGGAGGGCGACCGCATCCTGCCGCGGATCCTCCTGGCCGATATAGCGACGGAGATCGCCATATAGATGGATCTCGATCATCGCGGATCGTGGAGCGCAACCCTTCCGATCCTGGAGGGATAACAAGGGGATGGGCAGGTGTCCGGAACACCCACCCATCCCCCGATTTCGGCATCGCGTTCCGGGAGAGAACCGCTCAGGCCGCGACCTCCCCCACGACCTCCTTAGGCCACTTGCTGAAGTCATAGACCGCGTCCAGCTCCTCCGGCGGGACGTCGAAGACGGTGTTGTGGGGCGGGAGCGGCTCCTTGGTCATGAAGTCGGGGAGGCGGTCATGGGCCTTGGTGAAGCCGGCGGCCTCGTTGAACAGCCGCTCCTTGCGGATGATCTCATATCCCAGGCGGATGGCATCCTGGGTGGTCCAGTTCACCCCCAGCACGCCGGCGCACGACTCCACCATCCCCTCGAAGCCCTCGGGGATGTCCAGCACACAGAAGGCATCGAAGAGACAATAGCCGGTGGAGTCGATGAAGGCGGTGGTGGCCTGGAAGGCTCGGGAGAGGTCCGCCTTCTGGACGGCGAAGGGATCCGCCTTGCCGCCCACGCCCAGGATCTCCGGGGCGATGGTGTAGCCGGCGGTGTGATCGGCGCCCATCGTGGAAGTCGCGTAGGTCACGCCGATCCCTTTGACCGCCCGGGGCTCGTAGGCGGGCATCCCCTGCCCTTTGACGGCCGGGATGCGGGTGACGCCGAAGGCGCGGCCGGTGAAGACGCAGCCGTTGCCCAGGATGCGGCCCAGCGGGGTGCCGTGCCGGACCTCCTCGTTCAGGAGGCGGATGGCGGTGTCCGCGTCGCCGAAGGCCAGCAGTCCGGCCTCCATGGCCACGGCCAGCGTGTCGCCCATCTCGATGGTGTCCACCCCGATGTCGTTGCAAAGCCAGATCAGGTCGGCGATCTTGTCCAGGTCCCCGATCCCGCAGTTGGCGCCCAGCGCCCAGACCGACTCATACTCCATCACCGAGACCTTGAAGGTCCCGTCCGGGTTGGCCCAGCGGTCGGAGCACTGGATGATGCAACCGGGGTGGCAGGGATGGCCGGTCATCCCCTCGCCGTTGCGCTTGTGGATGATCTCGGCCTTGGTCTCGCCGCTGATCTGGGAGGCCAGCTCGAAGCGGCCGGAGGAGAAGTTGCGGGTGGGGTAGCCGCCGGCCTCGTTCATGATGTTCACCAGGACGTTGGTGGCGTAGGTGTTCAGGGCGCCGCCCTTCTTGGTCACGTCATGGGTCAGGGAGGCCTGGGTGAGCTTCTTGATGCCCCGCTCGAACAGCTCGGGGTTCTTGATCTCGACGCCCGGCCCGCCCCGATCGTCGACGACGATGGCCTTGAGCCCTTTGGAGCCCATCACCGCTCCCAGGCCGCCGCGGCCGGCGTATCGCCCCGCGGTGTTCTCCATATCGTTGACGCAGATCCCGGCGGCCGCCATGCGCATCTCCCCGGCGGGGCCGATGCCGATGATGGCCACGCCCTCCCCGTGTTCCTTCCAGAGGAGATCGCAGGTCTCATACATCCCCTTGCCCTTCAGGTGATCCGCCGGCAGCAGGCGGGCGCCGTCCTTGTCCACCTTGAGGACGTAGAAACGATCCTTCTCCCGCGGCTGGCCTTCCACGATGATCGCCTTGATCCCCAGGCGGGCGATCTTCTGCGAGGAGAGGCCGCCGGCGTTGCTCTCCTTGATGCCTCCGGTGAGCGGGGACTTGCCGCCGAAGGAGGTCCGGCCGGAGGTGGGGGCCTTGGTCCCGCTGACGATGCCCGGCGCGATGATCAGTTTGTTATCCGGACCCAGGGGGTGGCAGAGCGGGGGGACTTCATCGTAGATGATGCTGGAGGTCAGGCCGCGGCCGCCCAGCAACGCGTATTTCTCCGGCACCTCCTCGAAGCGGACGGAGAGATCCGTCATGTTCACCCGGAGCAACTTCGCCATGGGGCATCTCCTTATTATGAATCAGAGAAGGGAAATGCCAGATCCCAGGCCGTCGAAACTTTCCCTACAGGGCGTGGGCTCCCTCTTCTCCTCATCGCCGCGATGGCCTCCGGCGGAGACCCCCTACCCGACACGCTGTCGAGGAGCCTAAGACAAAAGACAATACTTGTTCTGCTCTCATTATCCACAAACCCGCGCATGCTGTCAAAACCAACAACAAAATTTTTGATAATGGATGTAACCAAAATTATTTCTTGTGTAAGACACCGTAATTTTCCCAAAATCGGATATTCTAAGGTGGGGCCTCTGGGGTTTGAAGGTGGGGTTATAATGATGATGTATCGGGTGGAATTCGAAACGGGGGAGGAAGCGCCCATGTCCCGGGAGATCCCGGCGGAGATCCAGCAGCTGGCCCAGCAGGTGGAGGCGGATGGGGGCATGGTGTGGGCGGTTTATCCGGATCCCTATGGCGGCCGCTGGCAGCTCCTGGTGGAGCTGCCGTTGGACCGCGTGGAGCCCACCCCCTATCAGCGGGATCTCTCTCCCCATCACGTGGAGCGCTTGAAAGCGGTGATCCGGGCGATCGGTCGTTTCATCGACCCCATCGTCGCGATCCGAACCCCGGACGGCCGCTACTGGACCCCTAACGGCAACCATCGGCGGGAGGCGATGTTCCGGCTTGGCGCCCGCCGGATCACAGCCATCCTGATCCCGGATCCCGCAGTGGCTTATCACATCCTCGGTCTGAACACAGAGAAAGCCCACAACCTTCGGGAGAAGGCGCTGGAGGTTCTCCGGATGTATCGAACCCTGCGGGAGGAGCATCCGGAGGACCCGGAGCGGGCCTTCGCTTTCCAGTTTGAGGAAGCGCATCTCATCACCCTGGGGATCCTGTATGATCGCAAGGAGCGGTTCGCCGGCGCGGGCTACGTCCCCATCCTCCGCAAGGTGGATGGTTTCCTGGACATGCCGTTGCGGGAAGCGCTCGGAGAACGGGAGCGCCGGGCCCAGGTGATGGAAGCCATCGACGCGATGCTGGAACCCATCCTGGAAGCCCTGCACGAGCGGGGCATCCGCTATCCCTTCCTGAAGCAGGCGGTGCTCTCTCAGGTCAACCCCATCCGTCGCAAGCGGATCGTGACCATGTCCTTCGACGAGGTCATGGCCCGCATCCGGGAGGGGCTCTCTCGCTACAACGTGGAAGCGGTGACGGCGGAGGAGCTCGCCCAGGTCGCGGCGGAAGCGGAGGAGTGAACCCGGAGGCCGCGACGAGAGAGGCCTCCCCTTCAAGGGGCCGGTTTCGGAGAAACCCCATCCCCTCTCGCCCCGAGCCGGCTCCTCTCGTGGTCTCTGCTCTGGAGATCCCCTCGCACTGATCCTTGACAATCTCGAATGTGCTTACTACAATAATGCAAAATTGCACATCTGTCATATTTGTGAATCTCCTGGGGGCAGGGCAAGACGATGGCGTCGATGGGTTCCATCCATGGACCTCGGACGATTCAACCTGGCGAGTATAAAAAGCCAGCCCAGCAGGAAAGAGGATCAGCTCCTCTGCTGGAAGTAGAAGGGCTGACCAAGCGTTTTCAGGGCGTGATCGCCTTAAAGGACTATCGCCTGACCCTCCGGGAGGGTGAGATCCTGGGGGTGATCGGGCCCAACGGAGCGGGCAAGACCACACTGATCAATCTCCTGAGCGGCTTCCTGAAGCCGGATGAGGGGTCCATTCGCTTTCGCGGTCGAGATCTCACCCGATTGGCTGTCCATCGGATCCCGGCGCTGGGGATCGCTCGCACGTTCCAGAACATCCGCTTGTTCCCCTCCCTGACAGCCCTGGAGAACGTCATGGTGGCCATGACCGTTCATCATCCGCCTGACCTGGATTCGCTCTTGCTTGGCTTTGGGCCGGGGCAGCGGCGGGCTCAAAGGCTGCGCGAGCGGGCGATGGATCTTCTGGCACAGCTGGGGATCGCTCACCTCGCCAATCGGCCTGCCGCGGCCCTCTCATATGGGGATCAGCGGCGGGTGGAGATCGCCCGCGCCCTGGCTCTGGAGCCATCCCTCCTGCTTCTGGACGAGCCCACAGCCGGCCTTCACCCGGAGGAGAGCGAGGCGCTGGTGGAGCAGCTGCGCCGTCTTCATCAAGAGCGCAGCGTGGCCATTGTGATGGTGGCCCATGACATGCCGGTGGTGATGCGCTTCTGCCCGCGCCTTCACGTGCTGAGCTCCGGGACACTGCTGGCCGAGGGGACGCCGGAGGAGATCCGCAACAACCCTCTGGTGCTGGAGGCCTTCCTTGGGCGAGCCCGCCATCCTGGAGCTGCGTGAGATCGATGCGGCCTACGGAGCGATCCGAGCTTTACACGGCCTTTCGTTGCAAGTAAAGCCCGGGGAGGTGGTGGCCTTGCTGGGTCCCAACGGGGCAGGCAAAACCACTACCCTGCGGGTGATCTCTGGACTGCTGCGCCCTGCCCGGGGTCAGGTTTTCTATAAGGGCAGCGAAATCACAGGGCGACCACCAGCGGCCATCGCCCGGATGGGAATCATCCAGTGTCCGGAAGGTCGTCAGGTGTTCAAGAACCTCACGGTAGGGGAGAACCTGTGGCTGGGCGCTTACCGGTTGCGGGATCCCGGACGGGAGCGTCGGAACCTGGAATGGGTGCTCCAGCTTTTCCCCGTCTTGAAGGAGCGCCTGAACCAGCGGGCAGGGCTGCTCTCCGGGGGACAGCAGCAGATGTTAGCCATCGCCCGGGCGCTGATGGCGGAGCCGGAGGTTCTGCTTCTGGATGAACCCTCCCTGGGGCTGGCACCCCGGGTGGTCGAGGAGGTGTTTGAGGCCCTGGCCCGGCTGAAGGCCCAGGGGTTGACCATGCTCATCGTCGAGCAGAACGCCGAGAAGGCCCTGGGCTTAGCCGATCGGGCCTATGTGCTGGAGGCCGGGCGCCTGGTTCTGGCCGATTCGGCCGCCCGCCTGCGGGAGAACCCTCATCTGGTGCGGATCTATCTGGGACGCTGAGACGGAAGGAGGATCGTCCTCTTATGCATGCCGTCGGTTCTCTGGAGTTCTGGATCCAACAGATGATCAACGCCCTGGGGCTGGGCAGCCAGTATGCTCTGATGGCCGTGGGCCTGGCGATGGTGTTTGCTGTGATGCGGCTGATCAACTTCGCCCACGGGACAGTGATGATGGGTGGCGCCTACATCGGCCTGCTCCTGCTCCAACGGGGCTTGCCTTTCCCCCTCGTCGCTGCGGGGACCATCCTTGGGGCAGCGGCCCTGGGCGTGTTAATGGAGCGGATCGCCTACCGGCCGATCCGAGGTGCTCCGGATGTGGCCCTGTTCCTCAACTCCTTCGCGGTGGCCGTGTTTCTGGAGAACATAGCAGTCCTGCTCTTCTCCCCACGGTCCCGTCCCTTCCCGATGCCGGCGCTGCTCACCCAGGTCTTTCATCCGTGGGGAGATCTTTTCATCCCCTCTATCCATCTGTGGGCTTTCGGCGGGGCGCTGCTGGCCCTGGGCGGGCTGGCTTTCTTTGTTACCCGCACTCGGATAGGGTTGGCGATGCGGGCAGCGGCGGAGAACCCCACCGCAGCCCAGTTGATGGGCATCGAGGTGGGGAAGGTCACCCTCCTGGCCTTCGCCATCGGCTCGGCGATGGCCGGCTTGGCCGTCCTGTTCTGGGTGGCCCACATCGGGACTGTCCAGCCCGGCATGGGTTTTGAGCCCGTGCTGAAAGCCTTCGTGGCCTGTGTCATCGGCGGGTTCGGGACAATCCCGGGGGCAGTGCTGGGGGGATATCTTCTGGGAGCCCTGGAGATCTTCTTGCAGGGGCTCTTGCCTTCCGCGGTGGTGGGCTATCGCGATGCACTGGTCTATGCTGTTCTGATCTTCCTGCTCTTGGTGCGCCCGGGTGGAGTGCTTGGCCATGGAGAAGCGGAGCGGATCTGAGATGAAGGCGATCTCTGTTCGGCAAGGCTGGCTCTGGCTGGGGCGCGGCCTTGGAGGCCTATTGCTACTGGGTCTTTACCTGGTGATCGAGCGGGGCGGGAACGCTTACCTGCAACGTCTGAGCGTTCTTTTCTTGATCAACCTTATGCTGGTGGTGAGCCTCAATCTCTTCACCGGGTTCACCGGGGTCTTCTCCCTGGGCCACATCGGCTTCATGGCCCTGGGCGCATATACTTCCGCCATCCTCACCCTGCCGGTGACAGCGAAGGCGGCGAACCTCCCGGACCTGCCGGCGCCGCTGGCCTCGGTCGCCCTACCCTTCTTGCCTGCCCTCCTCCTCGGAGGGCTGTTTGCGGCGCTTGTGGCAGGGCTGATCGGCATCCCCATCCTGCGGTTAAGCGGGCACTTCGTGGCCGTGGCCACCCTGGGCTTCCTGATCATCACCCGCGTGGTCTTGATCAACGCGGAAGCCTTCACCCGTGGCACGCGCACCTTCGCTGGCGTCCCACCCTACACCACGCTGAGCTGGGCGGCCCTATGGGCTGCTCTGAATGTTTACATCGCTTGGCGCCTCAAACACTCCACTTTAGGCCTGCAGATTCTGGCGGCGCGGGACGATCCGTGGGGCGCCCAGGGTGTCGGCGTGGCCATCGGACGGGTGCGTTTGATCGCCTTCGGGATCAGCGCCTTTTTCACCGGGGTGGCTGGAGGGTTGTGGGCGCATTTCCTCACTGCTTTCTCCCCCAACGCGTTTTATTTCTCGAAAACTTTCGAGATCATCGTGATGATGATCGTGGGAGGAATGGGCAGCATCACCGGATCGATCGTAGGGACGTTGTTGGTGATGAGCGTGACCGAGCTGCTACGGAACCTGGAACCCGGGGTGACTGTGGGGACGTTCTCCATCGGCCCCCTTTACGGCTTAAGCCAGATCGGTCTGGCGGTGTTGCTTATCTTCCTGACCGCGTTCCGCCGCCAGGGACTGCTGGGGGACCGTGAGTTCCGGCTGGAGGCCCTGATCGAACGGACGGAGGACTGGATCAGGGAATTCCGGGTTCCCTGGAAAGCCTCCTCCGTTCGAGAGGCAGATCCTTTTATGAGGAGGTAGGAACCATGCGCCCGCTGCGTTGGTTCGGTGTTTTGTTCCTGATTCTGATCCTTGCGGCAGCCGCCTGTGCGCCCGGAGCGGCTCCCACTGCCGCGCCGACCGGGCCCGCTGCGCCGGCCAGCCCGACCGCGGCACCGGCGACCCCCGCGGGCGGGGCCCCGATTCGAATCGGCGCCCCCTTCAACCTCACCGGAGGGATGGCTTCCATTGATGTGCCTGCCGCCAACGGCGCCCGCCTGGCCGCCGAAGAGATCAACGCGGCCGGCGGTGTGCTCGGCCGGCCCATCGAATTGCTCATCCGCGACACCAAGACCGACCCGGCCACGGCCGCCACCGTGGTCACCCAGCTGATCGAGCAGGATAAAGTAGTGGCGGTCATCGGTTTCAACGATTCCGACTACGTGCTGGCCGCCGGCCCTATCTGCCAGCGAGCCGGGGTCCCCTTCATCACCGTGGGAGCGACCTCTCCGCGCCTGCCCGGGCAGGTGGGGGACATGCTCTTCCTGGCCCCCTTTGGGGACAACGTGCAAGCGGCCGTGGGGGCCGAGTTCGCCTTCGAGAAATTCGGCAAGACCGCCTACCTGCTCTGGGACAAAGGTGCCGAATACACGACGGTGCTGGCCAAATACTTCAAGGAGCGCTTCACCGAGCTGGGTGGAACCATCGTGCTGGAAGATACCTATCAATCCGGGGATAAGGATTTCTCGGCCCAGATCGCTAAGGTGAAGGCGCTGCCTCAGCAGCCCGCCTTTTACTACATCTCGGCGCTGCCGGATGACGTAGGGACGATCGTGAAGCAGTTCCGCAACGCGGGGATCAACGGCCCCATCGTGGGCGGCGACGGTTACGATACCCCGCTCCTCCTCCAGGTGGCCGGGCCGGCTGCGGAGAATGTGTTCTTCACCACCCACTCGCTGTTGACGGCGGACTCGCCGAATGAGCGGGTGCGCAAGTTCGTCGCCGCTTATAAGCAGAAATACGGCACGGAGCCGGAGGCAGTCTTCGCCGCCCTTGGCTATGACACGGTCTATGTGCTGGCCGAGGCCATCCGCCGCGCCGGCTCCACGGACGGCCAAGCGATCAAGAAGGCCCTGGAGAGCATCCGGGACTTCCCGGCCGTCACCGGGGTGATCAATTACTCCCCGCAATCCCATATCCCGCAGAAAGGCGTGACGGTCATCGAGGTTAAAGGCGGGAAGTTCACCCTGGCTGCTGAACGCGTCCCGCAGAAGGTCCCCGCGCCCTGAGAGAAGATCTCGCAACGCCCGGCCCGGGACCGAAGCCTAACCCGGGCCGGGCCAAATATGTGCTTCATCGCGTTGTTTTCCATCTCGCGCCGCGGAGGCTCGGAAAATGACGCCCGGGAAGAGCGAAGTTCTCGCCGTCGTTCGCACCCATCAGATCCGGTATGTTCGCTTCATCTGGTGCGACAACGCGGGTCTGATCCGGGCCAAGGCCGTTCATACGGCTTTCCTGGAGGACTATCTGGAGGGAGCCGGGGTGAGCATTGCTGCCGCCCAGCAGGCTCTCCCGGTGATGATGGATGCCCTCGCCTCGGGGTCCGGGCTCACCCCCGCCGGCGAAGTCCACATGCGGGCGGACTGGTCCACTTTCACCCCTTTGCCATATGCTCCCGGTCACGCCCGCGTGTTCACGGATATCTACGAGGGAGATGTGCCATGGCCTCACTGTCCGCGCTCATTCCTTCGCCGGATGATCGAGCGGGCTGGGCGGCAGGGATGGCGTATCATGGCGGCCTTCGAGAACGAGTTCTACCTGCTCCGATGGGACGGGGATCGGCTGCTTCCCGCAGACAACACGGTGTTCGCCCAGACCGCCGCACTGGACGCCATGGCTCCGGTGCTGGAAGAGATCACCGCGGCCCTGGAGGCTCAGGGCGTCCTCCCGGAAATGATCTACGCGGAGTCCGGCCCGGGCCAGTTTGAGATGCCGATCCGCTACGCGGAGGCCCTGCGGGCGGCGGATAACCAGATCATCTTCCGAGAGACGGTGCGGGCTGTCGCCCGTCGTCATGGCCTCATCGCTTCCTTCGTCCCCAAGATCTTCCCGGACAAAGCCGGCAGCGGCGCCCATCTCCACTTCAGCTTGTGGCGGGGCGATCGCAACCGCACAGCGGACCCTCGCCGTCCCAATGCTCTCTCCGCCGAGGCCCGGGCATTCATCGCCGGCGTTCTCCAGCATCTGCCTGCTCTGATGGCTTTCACGACTCCGAGCCCCAACTCCTTTAAGCGGATCCGTCCGCGGTTCTGGAGCGGGGCCTTTACCTGTTGGGGCTACGGCAACCGCGAGGCCGCGGTGAGGGTCCCCCAGCCCCCTGCCGGTCGGCCCATCACCCACATCGAGCTGAAGACCGTGGATCCCTCTTGCAACCCTTACCTGGCCCTGGGGGCGGTGATCGCTGCTGGGTTGGACGGCCTGGAGAAAGGGCTCGACCCAGGCGAGCCGGTTCAGGTGGATCCGGCGGATCTCCCGGAGGCGGAACGGGCCGCCCGGGGAATCCAGCCTCTGCCGACGAGCCTGGGGGAGGCCATCGCTGCCCTGGAGCAAGATGAGGTCTTGCTCCAGGCCCTGGGGCCGGAGCTGGCCCGCTCGTACCTGGCGGTGCGGCGGGCGGAGTGGGAGGCGATGAAGGATCTGCCTCATGAGGAGGAGGTGCGTATCCTTCTGGAGCGCTATTGAGGAGAGCACGGTGGACCTGTCTGCCATTCCCATCGTAGATCAGCACGCCCATAATCTGCTGCGTCCGGAGCACGCACGCACCTTCGCCTATCCCTCGGCCTTCACCGAGGGCTATGCAGCGGAGGTCGTCACTCACCACGTGCGGGAGACGATCTTCTTCCGCCGGAGCATGCGGGAGATCGCGGCGCTCTTAGGGTGCGAGCCAACGCTGGAGTCCATCCTGGAGACACGGGAGCGGCTGGGGTTCGAGGAGGTAGCCCGGCGCTGCTTCGCGGCTGCGGGCTTCCAGGCCATCCTGCTGGACGACGGGTTCATGCCGGATCAGGTGATGCCCACGGCCTGGCACAACCGCTTCGCTCCCGTCTACCGGCTGCTTCGGGTGGAGTTCGTGGCCGAGCGCCGGATCGCCGAGGTCCCCACCTGGTCAGCCTTCGAGGAAGCCTTCCGGGCTGATCTTGAGGTCCTCGATCCCGAGGTGGTCGGCTACAAAACCATCATCGCCTATCGGACGGGACTCGCGGTGGAGCCCCCAGACTCTGAGGCCGCCCAGGCTGCCTTCCGCGCTCTGCGACAGCAGGCGGAGCGGGGGGAGCGCCTGCGGCTGGCTCACAAACCCCTGAACGACTGGGTGGTCTGGCGAACCCTGGAGGCCGCCGCCCGCCGGGGCCTCCCGATTCAATTCCATACCGGCTTTGGAGATCCAGATCTGGATCTACGGTGGGCCAATCCGCTTCATCTGCGCCCGCTACTCGAACATCCAGACTTTCGCCGTGTTCCCTTTGTGCTCCTCCACGCCTCCTATCCCTACACCCGGGAGGCCGGATATCTGGCAGCGGTCTACCCCCACGTCTACGTGGACCTGGGGCTGGCGATCCCCTTCCTGAGCCGGGCGGGGATGGCCTTCGCCGTCCGCGCCTTCCTGGAGCTGACGCCGATCAGCAAGATCCTCTTCTCCACGGACGCCCACCTGATCCCCGAACTGTTCTACCTGGGGGCACGCTGGGGACGGCGGATCCTGGGCGATGTCCTGGAAGCAACGGTGGCGGACGGAGATCTCACGGCGGCGGAGGCAGAGGCAGCGGCCGAAGCCATCCTTTGCCGCAACGCGCAGACCCTTTATGCGCTGCCGGATCGATGAGGGGGGAACTCCGATGCGACGGCCACGGATCGGCGTGACCACGAAACGCCTTCACGGCCGTGATCCCCTGGGCCGCCCGCAGATGGGGACCGAGGCCGCTTACCTGCGGGCGGTGTGGGCGGCAGGGGGGCTGCCGGTGATGTTCCCGAATCTCCCGCCGGAGGCGGCCCCTGCGTGCCTCGAAGGCGTGGAGGGCGTGCTGCTGACCGGGGGCGGAGACATCGACCCCGCCCGCTATGGCGCCCCCCCGCACCCACGGACCGACGGGGTGGATCCGGAGCGGGACGCTTTCGAGTTCGCCCTGGTGGAGGCCGCGCGAGCACAGGGGAAGCCCATCCTGGGGATCTGCCGCGGCTCCCAGGTGCTGGCCGTGGCATTCGGGGCCGCGCTCTGCCAGCATCTTCCGGACATCACCAAGCTCACCCATGACAGCAAGGCGCCTCCGCCCGCCCGGGCTCATTCCGTGCGCCTGGAGCCCCCTCCCGAGCTGGAAGCGCTCCTGCGCGCTCACGGGATCGGTGAGATCCTGGAGGTGAATTCCTATCATCACCAGGGCGTTCCCCGTCGGGCGGAGCTCCCCCGGCCTCTCCAGCCCATCGCAGAGGCACCGGACGGCGTGGTGGAAGCGTTCCTCTGGCGCTCGGCGTCCGGGATGATCGGAGCCCTGGCTGTGCAATGGCACCCGGAGTTGCTCTTTGAGGATGATCCCCGTCACCTGTGGCCGTTCCGTTGGCTGGTGGAGGCCGCCCAGGGAGCCCGCTGATCCTCAGCGCGGCGGCTCCGCCGCCGGCAGCCGAATTCGGACCCGGGTGCCCTGATCCGGGGCGCTCTCCACTTCGATCTCCCCGTCCATGGCCCGGAGGAGACCCCGCGCCACCGTCAGGCTCAGCCCGAAGCCCGGGACTTCCCGCACCCGTGGGTCCTCCGAGCGCCAGAAGGGAGTGAACAGCTGCGCCTGATCCGACGGCGCGATCCCGATCCCGGTGTCCTCGACCTCACAAATCACGGTGGGCCCCTGACGCCCTGCCCGGACCCGGATCTCTCCGCCGGGCGGGGTGTATTTGGCGGCGTTGTCCAGGACCTTCGCCAGGATCCCCTCCAGCCGCTCCCGATCCGCAGCCATCGAAGGGAGGCCCTCGGGCAGCTCCACGGAGAGCCGGTGGCCCCGGGCCTCGATCTCATGTCGGACACGGCGCAGGGCCTCCTCCAGCGCCTCTGCCAGGGAGACCGGCTCGATGCGCAGGCGCAGACGTCCGGTTTCGAGGCGCGCGTGTTCGAGCAGGTCGCTCACCAGATTCGCCAGTCGATCGATGTTCCCCCGGATGACCCCAAGGAACCGGCGCTGGTTCTCGGTGAGGGGACCGGCCAGCTCTTTGAGCAGGAGATCCGCGTAACCCTTGATGCTGGTCATCGGCAGGCGGAGCTCGTGGACGGCGGTGGAGAAGAACGCGCCGTGGGCCTCCCGTTCCCGGGCTGCCTCCAGCGCCATCCCGATCCACAGCCTCGCCACCTCCCATCCCGCCTCATCGGCCAGGGCCTCCGGGTCCGGATCCCGGACCCCGAGCCACTCCGAAGGCGCTTTTTCCGTAAGGGGAAGGAACCACACGACGTCCGCAACCGGCTCCCAGGAGGATCGGGCGGAGGGCGGAAGCGTCCACTCGCGCTCCCAGAAGGCCGGGTCGCCCCGGACGAGGGCGCACCGCCAGGCGCCGGGTTCCCGAAGGAGCGCGGCTCCTTCCACCGCCCCGGTTCGGGCCATCACCCAGTCCAGAGCGGCACGGCGGATCTCCTGCGGATCCCGCAACGCTTTCAGGGCCCGCCCCAGCTCGACCAGTTGTTCCGTGCGGATCTCTCCCATCGGCTCATCCTTCCCGGACGATCAGACGGTCCTGTGCATCGTAGGTGTAACTCAGAAAGAAGGGCTCCCCGGTCTCCCGGAAGCGCAGCAACCGGGGCCAGAGGGCCGGGAAATCCTCCACCACCGGCAGGTCCAGCGCCCGGGAGATCGGCACCCAGGTCAGCGTTCCCTCCGGGGTGGGCCCTGCCGGCTGCGCGTCCGTCTCCCCGACGAAGACGGCGAGGAGAACCCCGGGGGAGGCGCCGGTGTCTACGGTGATCAGGCCGGCCAGCCGGAGCTCCCCCGCCGGGATGCCCGCTTCCTCCGCCAGCTCACGGCGGGCCGCCGTGCGCAGATCCTCGCCGGGCTCCACGTGCCCGCCCAGGCCGTTGTAACGCCCCGGGAAAACTTTTTTCGCTGGGGAGCGCTGGAGCAGCAACACCTGGTCGCCCCGGAACAGGAAGCACAGCACCCGGGGGATCACCGCCCAGCGCCCATCCGCGATGCCCTGATCCGCCCGCCCCACCATCTCCTCCTTGGATGCGCCCGAGATCGCGATCTTCCCTCAGGGGACGCTCTCACTTAGATATTTTCGGAAGAAGGCGATGGCTCGCTCCAGGAGCAAACGGTCCGCCGCGCTCCCGGCTGGGAACGTGTGGGGCTGGCCCGGGTATTCGAACCGCTCCGCCGTCTTGCCCAGGGCGCGCAACCGTTCGTAAAGCTCCCGGGACCACTCGGGCGGCACCACGGCGTCCGCTCCCCCGTGATGGATCTGGATGGGCGTTGCGATGTCCTGGAGGTAGTAGAGGGGCGAGATGCGGCGCAGGGCCTCCTCCGGCGTGTTCAGCTCCTCGCGCCCTCGCGTTCCCCCTGACCACTGGAGGATGCGCTCGAAGTTTTTGCGCTCGTCGGCGCTCATGGAGCCGTAGAGCACCGCGGCCCGGACCCTCGGGTTCACCACCAGGACGCGAAGGGCGATCCCGCCGCCCATGGAGTGGCCGAACAGGCCTACGGCATCCGCCCGCGCCTGGGGCAGCGTCGGCAACAGGGCGATCAGGTTCAGCACGTCCACCGCATAGCCCACGCGAAAGGGGTTGGGCCCCTCATCGGAGGGTGGGTGGTTCCGGTAGTTGGGATGGAGCACCAGAAAGCCGGCCCGGGCGAGGGCGTCGGCGTAGCGGGTCGTGTAGGCCAGCGTCGAATAACGCGCCGGATCCACATAGCCGTGCAGCACGATCACCACCGGGAACGGGCCCTTCCCTCGGGGGACGTTCATGAAGCCGTAAACCGTCAGGCCGTCGCTGGGATATGCGATGAGGGTACGGGTGAAGGCCGGGGTGACCGTTAGGGTGCGCTCGATCCGGATGGATCCACCGCCGTAGACGCGCCGGCGCAGGGCTTCCACCGTGAGATCGGCATAAGGGTCAGGGGTGGGGGTTGGGGTCAGAAGGGCCGTTGCGGTGGGGATCGGGACGGTAGGGGTTGAGAGCGATCGCCCGGTCGGGATGGGGACCGGGGTCGGGCTCCCGGTCGAAGGGGCAACGCCGGAGGGCGTGGGGCGCCTGGCGCAGCCCACCGCCATCCAACCGATCAGGATCCATCCGCACAGGAAGATCCGCATCGCGCCGCTCCGGAGAGGCCTGAACGGATTTCGGATACAATCTATCCGGGCAGGGGGGAACGCGCAACCGGCGTTCTGGGCCGAGGAACGGAAAAGCGTTCCCCTCGAAAACCGCGCAGGAGGGTGGCAGATGTGGCGGAACTGGCTGGAGATCTATCGCACATGCAACCTGCGGGCGGATCGGCCTATGGATTCGATCTCGAAGTGGCTGATCATCGTCCGCTGCTGCGTGTTCCCGATGACGATGATCTCCGCGGCCATTGGAGGATTGCTGGCGGCCTCCGTCGGGCGCTTCGAGCCCCTTCCCTTTGCTCTGGCCGCCGTGGGGCTGCTGCTGGCCCACGCGGCGAACAACATGATCAATGACTATTTCGATCTGGAGACAGGGCTGGACACCGCGGAATACGCCCGGGCCCAGTATGCGCCCCATCCGGTCCTCTCGGGCATGGTCACACGGGAGCAGCTGCGGCGCGCCATCCTGCTGGTGAACGCCCTGGATGGGCTGATCGCCCTGGCCCTCACGGCGATGCGGGGATGGCCGATCCTGGCCTTCGCCCTGGCCGGGCTGTTCATCAGTGTGTTCTACGTGGCCCCGCCCTTGCGCCTCAAGCGCATCGGCCTGGGGGAGCTCGGCGTCTTCCTGGTGTGGGGGCCCTTGATGATCGGCGGCACCTTTTACGCGACCACAGGGACCCTCCCGGGATGGGTCTGGCTGGCCTCGATCCCCTACGCTCTGCTGGTTTCCACCGTGCTCATCGGCAAGCACATCGACAAGCTGGAACAGGATCGCGCGCGGGGGATTTACACGCTGCCGGTTCTGTTGGGGGAGCGGATGGCGCGGGCGCTGAACGCGGGGCTGATGGTGGCCTTTTACGTAGTGGTGGGAGGGCTGGCGCTCGCAGGGGTGCTCGGGCCCTGGGTGTGGCTCACCGCCCTCGGCCTGCCGCGTCTGATCGACGTCCTGCGGACCTACGCCCGCCCCCGTCCGGCTGAGCCACCTCCCGGCTATCCGGTGTGGCCCCTGTGGTATGTCTCCTGGGCCTTCGTCTTCAACCGGCGGGCCGGCGCCCTGTTCCTGGCCGGGCTCCTCCTGAACCTCATCCTCCCGCTTCGCCTCCCGGTGGGCTGAGAGGGGCCGCGCGCAGCTTCTCCCGAGCGAAACCCAGGAATTCCCGCAATGCTTGCGCGGGATCCTCGGATATGTGGCTTTCAATTACACGATCCTCACTGCCATCATGGAAATGACGAGGGAAGGTAGATACAGATTGCCAGCGTCTGCAAATTCCTTTTTGTTAATTTTGCGTAGATTTTCGAGGCTCATCATGACAGAGTCTCAAGAAGCCTTTGAAGTTGTTCGATTTGATGCTCCAGACGATCCAACCGTTGGAGATCCCTCCAGGTGTCCGCCTCTTCCAGCGTGCCCTCCCGGTATCGAGCCTCCATCTCTTCGACGCCGGCCACCCCGTAACGTCCCGTGATCTCGATCCACTCCGCTCGGAGCTCCCGAATCCGCTGTTCCAGAAACGCGCGCAGACCCTGCCGGATCAAATCTTCCTCCGTCAGTTGCAGCTCCTGCGCGATCTTCCTTAACAACCCCACCGCCTCCATTCCGATCTGCCTCCTGTGATCTTGCAGCCAGGGGCTCTTCATGGAATGGCTCATCCAGCCGAGACCCTCAGAAGGGATTATACTCCAGGTTCCTGCTGAGGGATCGTAGTATCCTGCAGCGCTCGCGTTACGGTTTCCGGATTAGAAGGGGAGCCCTTGCATGAAATCCCTGGGGGGTCCAAAATAGAGACACCCGGAGCGCGCTCCGGGCGGCGTGCCGATCCTTCCGGGCCTGGGGTGTTCGGTGCGGCGATACTCCGATCCGGCGAGGAGGGGGAGAGCGCATGGCGAACACAACGGTGAGCTCGCAGACTGAGGCGTCCACCACCGCAAGATCCACGGTTCCGGGGGAGTTCGCGTTCATCCCTCCGATGCCGCGTTCCATTGAGGAAACGGGGCTTTCCCTGGCCTTCCTGGCCGACCTCAGCCTCAAGATCCTCTACAACGCCGGTTATCTCACCGGCGGACAGCTGGCGGAGCGCCTGCGTCTCCCCTACACCGGGGTGACAGAGGTCATTCTGGAGTTCCTCAAGCGGGAGCAACTGGTGGAGGTGCTGGGGGCGAAGGGGGTGGGGGAGCAGGGATATCAGTATGCCCTCACCGCCCGGGGGCGCGATCGGGCCCGCGAGGCGCTGGACCGAAGCCAATATGCGGGGCCTGCCCCCGTGCCCCTCCCCGCCTACGCTGCGGCCATGCGTCGACAATCCCATAAAGGCACGCGGGTGACCCCGCGCTTGATGCGCCAGGCCCTCGGGCATCTGATCCTCAACGACCGTGTGTTCCACAAGATCGGACCTGCCATCAACTCGGGGACCTCCATCTTCCTCTACGGCCCGCCCGGGAACGGGAAAACCTCCATTGCGGAGGCCATCGGCCACCGGGTCTTTCAGGGAGGCATCTACATCCCTTATGCCGTGGAGGTCGGCGGGTTCGTCATCAAGGTGTTCGATGAGGTGAACCACGAGCCGCTGCCCAACCATCGGCCCGGCCAGACCGGCGTGTTGAAAACGCCAGCGGATGCCCGCTGGATCGCCATCCGGCGGCCGTTCATCGTCAGCGGCGGGGAGCTCACCCTGGAGATGCTGGATCTGGCCTGGAACGAGGTCAGCCGCTACTATGAGGCGCCCCTCCAGATGAAGGCCAACGGCGGGGTCTTCCTGATCGACGACTTCGGCCGCCAGCAGGTGCGCCCCCGGGATCTCCTCAACCGCTGGATCGTCCCCCTGGAGAAGGGGGTGGATTACCTCACCCTCCACACCGGCCAGAAGTTCGAGATCCCCTTCGAGACCCTGATCCTCTTCTCCACCAACCTCAACCCGCGGGATCTGGTGGATGAGGCCTTCCTGCGTCGCATCCGACACAAGATCGAGATCCCCGACCCCACCCCGGCGGAGTTCCGGGAGATCTTCCGCCGGGAGTGCCAGGCCCGAGGGATCCCTTACGACGACCAGGCCCTGGTCTACCTCCTTCAGGAGTGGTATATCAAGCGCCGGCGGCCGCTGCGGGCGGTCCACGCCCGCGATCTGCTGTCCCACATCCAGGATATCGCCTCGTATTTCAACGTGCCTCCCACGCTGAGCAAGGAGCTCATCGATCGGGCATGTGAAGCCTATTTTGTGGAGATGGGTGGCGCCTCCCCGGCGGCGCCCTCGCCCAAGCCCCCCGGGGCCTCATAAATCCGGCTTCCCCATCCGCGCGGGTGCGGCGGGGTTTCGATACGCGATGGATGCGCAGGGGGATGTCTGGTTCCGGAAGGCCTCCGCCCTGCCGGGTTTCCCCCGCGATCAAATTGCCCGCATAATATCCTCTGCCGGCATCCTATCCGGAGCTTCCGCAAAGCCATGAGCGCCGTCCATGAGGAGCGACTTCGCCGCAGGCTGCAGGAACGCCGCCGGGTCCACCGGAGGGAGCTGGAGGAGGAGCTCCCCCGTCTGGTGGAGGAATTGAAAGCCATCGGGGTCGAGCGGGTGATCCTGTTCGGATCCGTCGTCCGCCGGACGATCGGTTTAACCAGCGACCTGGATCTTCTGGTCATATGGGATACGCCCATGGGGTTCCTGGAACGAACCGCTTTCCTCTACCGCCGGTTAAACCCGCGAGTCCCCGTGGACCTGTTCGTTTACACGCCGGAGGAAATCCGGCGGCTGGCGGATCACCCTTTTATCCGTCAGGCGCTGGCGGAGGGAGAGACGGTCTATGCGGCGGGATCCGAAAGCGGAGGGCCTCCGCTGGCTTGAGCAGGCGGAGGCCGATCGGAAAGGAGGACAGCTCCTGCTGGAAGGCGGGAGCGATCACCTGGCCTGCTTTATCGCCCAGCAGGTCGCGGAGAAAGCCCTCAAGGCCTTCCTCTATGCCCAGGGCGAGGAGATCGTCACGGGTCATTCCGTGGAAGCGCTGTGTCGTTGGGCCGCCGAGTATGATCCGGAGCTCGAAGCTTTGCGTCCGGAGGTGGCCCCTCTGGATGGCCATTATCTTCCTGCTCGTTATCCCATCAGCGTGCCCGATAGCATCCCTGCCCGTATTTATAATCGCGCGATTGCAGTGGAAGCGCTGCAAATGGCCGATCGGGTCCTTGAGCTGGTGCGTCGCAAACTTCGCGAAGACCTCTAAACCATACGGCGGTTCCTCCAGGTTCGGCGGGGAGAAGGAAGCCTGAGATGGCAAAGAAAACAGAATCCAGTCGGGTGGTGGCCACCAACCCGAAAGCCTATCACGATTACCACATCGAGGAGACCTTTGAGGCAGGCGTCGTCCTCACCGGCAGCGAGATCAAATCCGTGCGCGCGGGGAAGATCAGCCTGCGGGAGGGCTATGTGCTGCCGCGGGATGGGGAGCTGTGGCTGATGAACGTGCACATCGCCCCCTACGAGCCGGCCGCGCGAGACAACCCGGATCCCCGGCGGCCGCGCAAGCTGTTGCTCCACCGGCACGAGATCAACCGGTTGATCGGCAAGGCCCAGGAGAAGGGCTACACCATCGTGCCGCTGAAGGTCTACCTGAACGCCCGGGGCCTGGCCAAGGTGGAGATCGCCCTGGCGAAAGGCAAGAAGCAATATGAGAAGCGCCGCGCCATCGCCGAGCGGGAGGCCCGCCGGGAGATCGAGCGCGCCATGAAGGGGGTAGAGTGAGATGGGCGTGCGGGAGCGATACGGGCGCCAGCCCCCACTTCCTTTGGATGTGGCACGGCGGATGGAAAGCCTGCCCGACCTCCTCCGGCGCCACCCGGTGCGCCTGGCCTATCTGTTCGGATCCCTGGCCCGCGGGGATCCGGGCGCGGCGGATGTGGATCTGGCCGTCCTGCCGGACGAAGGCTTCTCATGGCCCCTCCTATACGCCGAACTCTCGGAAGCCCTGGGGACGGATCGCCTGGATCTCGTGGATCTCCGGTTCGCGCCGCCTTATCTGAAGGCGGGGATTCTTCAAAGCGGCCGTTGTCTGTTCGCTCGATCGGAGGCGGAGCGCGAGGCTTTCGAACGAAGCGCCCGCGTCATCGCCCGGGACGAGGGGCTCCGCATCCGGATCCAGGCCCATCAGGCCCGATGGGGGATAGTGCCCGTGCCCCTGCGAGCGGATTTCCTCTGGTCTGCGCTTCTGGAGCTTGAACGGATCGCCGAGGCCATGGAGGCCTATCGCGCGCTGACTGCCCGTGATCTGGAGAGGGATGTGCACCGACGTTGGGCTGCCGAACGAGGGCTGATCGCCGGGCTCAACCTCATATTCCAGATCGCCGATCACATCCGGATCGCCCGGTTCCATCGGGAGGCACCCACCTATGAAGACCTGCTGAAAGACCTTCGACAGCATGGGGTGATCTCCGAGGAGCTGTATGGGCTGTTGCGAGGTGCCGGAGGCCTTCGAAACGTTCTGGTTCACGAATACATCCGGATTGATCCGGAGCGGGTCGCCCAGGCGTTGCGAGACGCCCCGGACCGCTTTCGGCGCTTCGCCCGGGAGATCCGCGTCTGGCTGTCGGAGCAGGCGGAGACCGGGTGAACGCCATGGGCGATCCTCTCGGATCCGAAGCCACGTTCCCACGGTGGGGACCTGGGATGGAGATCGAGATCCAATCCGACCGCTTCGTGGTGGCGGGTCGCCCGCTGGCCTCCCTGCGGGAGATCCACCGGCTGCCTGAGGAGGCGCAGCGGGCCATCTATCGCACGCTCATCCCGGATTTCCTCCTGGAGCGTTACGGCATCGACCCGGTCACGCTGTGCGACCCGGCCGGGCGGCCGCTGGTCCGCATCCATGGGGAGAACGCGGAGGTGGAGATCGAGGTCTGGCGACGGGTCGACGATCGGGATCCGCTGGTTTACCTGCATTTCGCGGAAACGCTGCATAACCGCATCATCGTGCTCCTCTTCATGACCAACGACCCGGAATCCCCTCGCTTTGATGTGGATCGGGACCGGGAGGGACGGCCGACGAAATACGGGACGGTGAGCCGGAACATCGAGGCGGAGATCGCCGCCATGCAGTTCGGCCTGGCCCCGGGCCAGGTGCGCCGGGGCCTGCGCCTGACCAAACATATGCTTCCGTTGTTCGAGCAGTTCATCCGCCGCCTGGGCCACGATCTGTTCCTGGTGGAGCCCCTGGCCTACCACGCGGCCATCCTCTTCGAACGCTACGGTTGCGGATACATCGAGGGGCGCACCAAAATGGAGTGGATCCATCGGGAGTTCCAGCCGGGCGGCGTGCTCCACCGTCGGCTGGACGGCTCCACCCCCTTCCGGCAGCCCGGGATGGAGCGAACGGTGCGCGGCCGTTCCTGGGCCATTTACGACGGCATCCTGGGGGAGCCCTTCGACGGGATCCGGATGTATAAGCGGGTGGGCCACCACGCGGGGATCTGCACCTTCCCGGATGCGGTCTGGTGAGCGATGGGACGATTCCCGATGGAGGCCGGCACGCTGATCCTGGTGTTGCGGATCCTGATCCTCGTGATCTTCGCCGGCGCCCTCTGGTGGGGGATCGGGCGCGTGGTCCAGGTCCGGCTCCCTCTCTCCGATCCGGAGCGCGCCCGGCGGATCCAGGCGGTCCTCTCCCTGGGCCGCAGCCTGCTGCGGGCGGCCGTCCTCGCCGTGGCCCTGCTGATGGCCCTCGACCTGATGGGGCTGAACCCGGGGCCCCTGCTCACCGGAGCCGGCATCCTGGGGGTCGTGGTGGGGCTGGGGGCCCAGAGCCTGATCCGGGACCTCCTGGCCGGCCTGATCATCGTCCTGGAGGGGCCCTTCGGCATCGGGGACGTGATCCGCACGGCGGGCGTGAGCGGGAAGGTGGAACGCATCACCCTGCGGGCCACCTACGTGCGGGATGCCGATGGCACGTTGCACGTGATCCCGAACAGCATGCTGGGGGTGATCAGCAACCTCAGCCGGGACTGGGCCCGGGTGATCGTCGACCTGCCGGTGCCCCGAGGGACCCGGCTGGAGGCGCTCCAGGAGGCCCTGGAGCAGGCGACACGGGCGCTGCGGGAGGATCCGGAGCTTCAGGGCGGATGGCTGGAGCCCCCGACGGTGGCCGGCATCGAGGCCATCGGGGAGACCGCTTTCATCGTTCGAGTGGAGGCGAAGACCCGGCCGGCGGACCGCTGGACAGTTGCGCGTCGGTTGCGCTATCATCTGCTTCAGGCGATGCAAACCGAGCCGGCGCCTTCGCCGGGGCCGGGATGAGGATCTTCGGAGATCAGGAGGATGCGATGCGGATCAGAACAGCGGTGGCATGGGGGGTCCATACCCGATGGGGGATCGTCGGGCTCATCGCGGTGCTCAGCCTGCTCGCAGGAGCCTGCGGGGGGGTCCCCTTCGGGGCGCCGGTGCCGCCCACGGCGACCTTCCCGCCGACCCGCACGCCGCGCCCGACGGCGACGGCCACCTTCACCCCCACCATCACGCCGTCGCCGACCGCCACGTTCACGCCGACCCCTACCGAGACCCCGACTCCCACCCGCACGCCCACGCGGACCCGGCCGCCCTTCACCCCCACGCCGCGGCCGACGGAGACGCCCACGCCCTCCCCCACGCCGGCTTTCGATTTCTACCCGCAGCCGATGTCCACCGCTCCCAACTGTGGGACGGTCTATATGGAGGGATACATCCGGGACGCGGCGGGGAACCCCATCGATGGGGTGTGGTATCGCCTGCGGATGTTTTACCCTTCCGGCGGGGGGTATGAGCAGGTCTGCCTTTCGCCCGGCGATGGGAACTGCGAGGATTACAAGCAGAGCGGCGGTCGGGCTCCCGGCCTGTGGGGATTTGCGCCCCTCAGCTCGGACAATTTTCACAAGCCCTTCCGGTTCATCATCGAGATCGTAGAGAGCCCGAGCAACCCCCGGCCCCTCTCGCCGCCTGTGATCATCGATCACCAGGACTGCGATCAGATCGGCCAATACGTCTTCGACTGGAAGCGTCGATACTAAACGATGGGGATCCGATCAGGCGCCTGGCGGACCTCTCTCCGGCCTTTGTGCCGAAAGGGGGTTCCCATGCGTTCGACATCCCGGCCCTGGCGAAGGATCGGGGGGGCTTTCATTCTGTTGTTGCTCCTCCTCGATGCCTGCCGCCCGGCTCCCACCCCCACGCCCACCCCGGTGATCTCGCGGCTGCCGCCGGTTCTGGTCGCCCGCACGCCGGAGCCCGGGCAGGAAGCAACCCCGGAGATGCCCCTGCGGCTGGTGTTCAGCGAGCCGATGGATCGCGCCTCGGTGGAGGCGAACCTCCGGGTGATCCCTGCCATCGCCGGGCGCTTCGCCTGGGAGGCCGGGGACCGCATCCTCCGGTTCATCCCTCAGGCCCCGTGGAAACCCGACGCCGAATACGAGGTTCGCCTGGAGAACGCCCGGGCCCGGAACGGCCAGGCCCTGGCCCGACCGGTGGCCTTCCGCTTCCGCACCGCTTCCCCCCTTGCCGTGGTTGAGGTCATCCCCTCCCCCGACGCCCGAGATGTGGATCCCCGGGCCTCCGTCACCGTGATCTTCAATCGCCCCATCGTCCCGCTGCGCAGCGACCTCGCCCCCGGCGATCTCCCGCAACCCCTCACCTTCGATCCACCCATCCGGGGGACGGGACGATGGATCAACACCAGCATTTACACCTTCCAGCCGGAGGGAAGCTGGGAGGCCGGGCGGACTTACATCGCGCGGGTGGCCGCCGGGTTAAAGGATCTTTCCGGGGTCACGCTGGAGCGGGATTACACCTGGACGTTCACCATCCGCCGTCCGGCGGTGGTGGATTATGCCCCCCGACCGGGCTGGGCGATGGATCTGGATCTGAACACGCCGATCTCCATCACGTTCAACATGGAGATGGAGCGGTCCTCGACCGAGGCCGCCTTCGCCTTGCGAGAGGGCGCGGAGGACGGGCCGGCGATCCCCGGGCGCTTTGAATGGATCAGCCGGACCCTGGTTTTCCGACCCGCCCAGCCGTTGAAGATGGAGACCCGCTACTTCGTCCGTCTGGAAGCCCGCGCCGCGGCCCCCTCCGGGGCCACCCTCGAAGGCCCGCTGGCGTGGGCCTTCACCACGCCGGCCTACCCTCGGCTGCGGAGCGCCAGCCTGAGCCCGGAAGGGCCGAACCGCCTCCGCACGGATTCCTCTATCGAGCTTCGCTTCAGCTCCGGGCTGATCCGCCCGGAGACCATCTGGCCGAACCTGCGCTTCGACCCGCCCATCTCCGTCACGCGGGTGGTGACCAGCTGGAACCCGGGGAGTGGGGAGTTCACCCTTTACGCGGATTGGAAGCCGGGGACGGCCTACACCCTCACCGTGGGCCCGGGGATCGAGGATCGCTACGGCAACCGGCTGGATCGCCAGCATGTGTTCACGTTCACCGTTGACCATCTGGATCCCCTCGCCTACCTGAACATCGGCAGCCCCTATACCCCCATCGCCCTGGTGGGGACCTACACCGGGACCACGGCGTTCCTCTCCACCCGCAACCTGGATCGCGTGGACCTCACCCTCGCCCGCCTGAGCCTCGCTTCGTTCGTCACCATGACCCAGAACCCGGAGGCGGTCTCCCGCTACATCGCCCCGCCTTCCCAGGTGTTCGCCCGATGGACCTTCACGGTCCCCGAGGTGATCACGGACGTCATCATGCTGAATCGCATCCCTCTGGCCGGGCCGGGCCGGCCCACGCTCCCGACCGGGTTGTATCACCTGCGCCTCGACGCTCCGGTTTCCCTGCAGGATCGACCCGCTCGCTATCTGATCGCGGCGACCGATCTCCACGTGGCGATCAAGGTGGCGCCCCAGGAGGCCCTGGTCTGGGTCACCGACCTGGCCTCCGGGCGTCCCGTCCCGGGCGTCCCGGTCCAGCTCTTCGAGGTCGTCGAAGAACGTCTGGAGGCCCGCGGGTCCGGGACCACGGACGCGGACGGGATCGTGCGCTTCACGTGGGCGGAGCCGACGCCCCTCTGGCGGATGCGGGTGGCCGTGGCCGGGACCCCCGGCGGTCGCTTCGGGATCGGGGCCAGCACGTGGTCGGACGGGATCGAGCCGTGGAGCTTCGACATCCCCGCGGATTACGAACCCATGCGATTCCGGGTCTACTGGCAGACCGATAAGCCCATCTACCGGCCGGGCCAGACCGTCCGCTTCAAGGCCATCGTCCGAGTCGATGACGACGCCCGCTACACCTTGCCGACCACTCCAACCCTGCCGATCCGGATCCAGGATCCGGAGGGCCGGGAGGTTTATTCCGCCACCCTCCCGCTGAGCGATTACGGCACCGCAGAGGGCGCCTTCGCCCTGGCGGAGGAAGCTCCATTGGGCTCCTACACCCTCATGGCGGATCTGCCCCCGGGCCCCTACGCCCACACCCTCTCTTTCCTGGTGGCCGCCTATCGACGGCCGGAGTTCCAGGTCACCCTGACCCCCGATCGCCCCGCCTACGTGGCCGGCGAGACCATCCAGGCCCTGGTCCAGGCCACTTATTACTTCGGCGGGCCGGTCGCCGAAGCGAAGGTCGAGTGGATCGCGCGCATGCGCCCCTACTTTTTTGGATACACAGGGCCGGGTTACTTCTCATGGTCCGACGTCGATCCTTACAGCGCTTATGAAGGGGAAGGCGAGGAGGTGGTCGCCAGCGGCAGCGGAACCACCGACGCCCAGGGACGGTTCCTGATCCGGTTGCCGGCGGACCTGGGCAAGCGCGCCGGAAGCCAGGTGGTGATCCTGGAGGCGAGCGTCACCGACCTCAACGACAACGTGGTGGCCGGGCGGACGGAGGCGGTGGTTCACGCGGGGCGCTTTTACATCGGGCTGCAGGCGGAGCGCTACGTCGGGGAGGCCGGCCAACCCCTCACGCTCACGGTGCGGACGGTGGATTGGGAGAGCCGACCGGTCGCGGGGATCCCCCTCACCTGGACCGCCTATCGTCGGGAGTGGTTCAGCGTGATGCAGGAAACCGAGCGCGGCCCCATGTGGACGTGGACCTACAGCGACACGGCCATCGTCAGCGGCACCCTGCGGACGGATGCGGAAGGAAGCGGGCGCTTCGCCTTCACGCCTCCCGATCCCGGCACCTACGTGGTGAAGGCCGAGGGGATCGATGGGGAGGGTCATCGAATCCGAAGCGCGGAGTTCGTGTGGGTGAGCGGGCGAGGGACCGTGGCCTGGCGCCAGGAGAACAACGACCGCCTGGAGCTGATCGCGGACCGCCGGGAGTATGCCCCCGGGGACACGGCCACCATCCTGATCCCCTCCCCGTTCAGCGGGACGGTCACCGCCCTCATCACCCTGGAGCGCGGGCGGATCCGGCGTTACGAGGTCCGCACCCTGGAGGGGAACGCCCCGACCCTGTCCATCCCCCTCACAGAGGATGAAGCCCCCAACGTCTTCGTCTCCGTCCTGCTCGTTCAGGGGGTGACCCCGGCGAACCCGGCGCCATCCTTCAAAATGGGGATGGTGAACCTCCCGGTGAAGCCGGTCCGGCAGCAGCTTCGCATTGAGCTGATCCCCGACCGAGACGTCGAGGCCGGCGCCCGCTACGGGCCGCGGGAGACCATGACGGTAACCGTGCGCACTACCGACGCGGACGGCCGGCCGGTCCCGGCGGAGGTCGCGGTGGCCGTGGTGGACGCCTCGGTGCTGGCCCTGGTGGATCCCAACGCCCCGCCCATCCCGGAGGGCTTCTATGCGCGGCGGCCGCTCTCCGTGCTCACCGGCGTGGCGATGGTCTACAACCTGAACCGGGTGACCGTGCGGATCGCTCGGGAGCGGAAGGGAGGCGGCGGCGGATCGGTGGAGGCCTTCGGGGAGATCCGCCGGGAGTTCCCGGACACCGCCTACTGGAACGCCCGTCTGCGGACCGACGCCAGCGGGACGGCGACCTTCTCCGTGCGGCTGCCGGACAACCTCACCACGTGGCGCATCCTCGCCAAAGGCGTCACCGCGGACACCCGGGTGGGCGAGGCGACCCGGGATGTGCTCAGCACCAAAGACCTCCTGATCCGACCCAGCGTGCCCCGCTTCTTCGTCGCCGGGGATCGGGCCACCCTGGGCGCCGCGGTGCATAACGCCACCACCCGGACCCTGTCCGTCGCCGTCCGGCTGGAGGCCCGGGGCCTGGCCCTGGAGAGCCCGGCCGCCCAGGAGGGGACCATCCCGGCCGGCGGCGCGGCCCGCTTCGAGTGGACCGGCGTCGTGCAGCCGGTGGAGGCCGTGGATCTGACGTTCTTCGCGGAGGGAGGCGGTTTTCGGGACGCGACCAAACCCACCCTCGCGCGGCCGGACGGCACCATCCCGGTGTTGCGTTACGTGAGCCTGGAGACGGTGGCCAGCGCCGGGATGCTGGAGACGGCGGAGCCCCGTCTGGAGATCATCGCCATCCCGCCGGAGCCCGAGGTCGTCGGCGGGAGGATGATCCTTCGTCTGTCGCCCTCCCTCGCCGCGGCGACCCTTGACAGCCTCACGTGGCTTCAGCACTTCGAATACGAATGCACCGAACAGACCATCAGCCGTTTCCTGCCGAACATCGCCACCTATCAAGCTCTCATCCGCCTGAACCGGATGCGGCCGGAGCTGGAGGAGCCGCTCCGGCAACAGATCGCCATCGGCCTGCAGCGCCTCTACGCCGGCCAGCACGCCGATGGCGGGTGGGGCTGGTTCACCTCGATGGAAAGCGATCCGCTGACCACGGCCTACGCGGTCTTCGCCCTGGCCCAGGCCCGGGCGGCGGGGTTCGCCGTCTCCGACGAGGTGATCGCCCGCGGCGTCTCCTTCCTGCGCCGATCGCTGGAGGCGCCAGTGGATTTGCCGGAGTGGAAGGCGAACCGGCAGGCCTTCATGCTCTTCGCGATGGCGGAGGCCGGTGCGGGCGATGCCGGACGGATCGTCGCCCTGTGGGAGGCGCAGAAGGATCGCCTGGCCCTCTACGCCCGCGCCTTCCTGGCCATGGCCCTCGCCCGGGTCCAGCCGGACCATCCGCTCATCCCCACCCTGCAGAGCGCGGTGCTGGAACGCGCCGAGGTCACCGCCACAGGGGCCTTCTGGCAGGAGCAAAAGATGGACGACTTCAACTGGAACACCGACACTCGCACCACCGCCATCGCCCTGCTGAGCCTCCTGCGTCTGGATCCGGACCATCCCCTCGCCTTCCAGGCGGTGCGCGGGTTGATGGCCGCGCGGCGGGCGGACCGCTGGGAGACCACTCAGGAGACCGCCTGGGCGCTCATGGCCCTCACGGAATGGATGGTCCAGACCGGCGAGCTGGAGGGGAACTACACGTGGACGGTCCGCTTGAACGATGCGTTCCTGGGCTCCGGAACGGTGGACCCGGCGCACATCCAGGAGACCGTCACCCTGCAACAAGACATCGCCGGTCTGTTGCGGGAGGTCGGCAACGCTCTGGAGCTTTCCCGGAGCGCCGGCCCGGGTGTGCTTTACTACACCGTCCATCTGGCTCTGGAGGAGCCGGTGGAGCGGATCGCGCCGCGCTCCCGGGGCCTGACGGTCCTCCGGCAGTATGTGCGGGCGGACGATCCATGCCTGCGGGATCGGCGCCAGCCGTGCACGCCGGTGACCTCGGCGCGGGTGGGAGATCTGCTTACCGTGCGGCTGACCCTGATCGCGCCCCGGGCGGTGCACCATCTCGTGCTGGAGGATCCGTATCCGGCCGGCGCGGAGGCCATCGATCCCTCCCTGAAGACCTCCCCGACGGTGGGGCGTCCGCCGGAGCTCCAGCGGGTGGATCCCTCGGATCCCTTCGGGGGGTACGGGAGGTGGGGCTGGTGGTGGTTCGGCCATGCGGCCCTTTACGACGATCGAGCCGCCCTGTTCGCCGATTACCTGCCGCCGGGAACCTATGAATACACGTATCTCATCCGGGCCGGGTGGGCCGGCCGGTTCCAGGTGCGGCCCGCGCGCGCCTACGCGTTCTACTTCCCCGAGATCTACGGCCAGAGCGAAGGAACGATCTTCGAGATCACTCGATGATCCCTGCGCCGGATCCTCCTCCGGGCGCTACGCCAGGCGGAGGCCTTCCCGGGCCACGGCCCCGGCGATCCCCCGCCCGGCCCGGCGTCCCTCTTCCAGCTCGCGGGCCGATTTCACGAACACCTCCGCCGGCACGGGCGCCTCGGCGAAGATCGCGATGGCCTGCTCCCGGACGGCCTCCCGGAGGGCGGGATCTTCCTCGGCGATCTCCACCACGATGTCCGCATCGCTGCGCGGCGTAGCGGTCCCCGTGGCGAAGGAGCCGAACAGGTAGATGGCGACGACCGCGGGGCACTCCGCCCGCAGCCGCTCAGCGCAGCGGCGCAGCGCCTCCAGAACCGCCTCCCGCCGCACGAACCTGCTGCTCGCAAAATACGTAAATCCGTCGCGCATCCTCGAGCGCCTGCTGGGCCTCGCCGAAGGTGTAGTAATCGACCGGAGCGCCTGTGTCAAAACCGTTAGGATAGCGGGTTGGGATGTAGTGTTTATCCAGACGCTGGGCCGCGCGGAGGAGAGCGTCAGGGATCTGGACCTGCTGATTCAGATCGCGAAGCAGGCGTGTAATGGAGTGTCCCCATCCTTCCCCTCCCATAGCCAGAAACACGGCCTTGACCGCTTTCTCCGCCGCCTGATGTGCGGCAAAGCACGCCCAATCATAGTCCCCATCCTCCAGGGCATGCTCCGCATGCCGGAGGTCGTGAGCCGCTTGCGTCAGCCAGTCCCCAGCCCGGTTTCCCATCCTAGCCCTCCGAAGTCCCTGACATCGCTTGTCTGTGGAGACTATGATAACCCGGAATTGAAGCGAGGCGATCGGTCGGCGATCCCCAGGCCTGTGCCGAAGATGATCATGAACGCCAGGGCCAGGTCGATGAGGAAGAAGCCCTGGTCGATCAGGCCGTGTCCCAGGAGATCGGCCATCGCCCCGGCCGCCCCCCAGCGCCAGGGATCCCCGGAGATCCCGGGCCGGACGACCCGACGCCAGAACAGGACCTGCCAGGCGAGCCCGGCGATCCATCCCAGCAACCCCGTGCGCGCCCAGAAGTCGAGGAAGACGTTATGCGGATGGGAGAGGTTCGGCTCCTGCCAGGCATCCGGGCGGATATAGCGGCTCCGATACCAGTAGAGGAAATTGTCCGGCCCCACCCCGAAGAGCGGATGCTCGCGGATCAGGTCCAGGGTGCTGGCCCACAGGCGGACGCGGAAGAAGACGGTGCTGCCTGGGGTGGCGGCGCGCCGGGCCAGCACCTCCCCGATGCGCGGCGCCAGCGCTCCGGCGAAGAGGAGGCTCCCTCCCACCGCCATGAGGATCAGCCCCCAGCGGATCCCTCGTGACAGCCCTCCCCAGCGATCCCACAGCCACAGCCCGCCCATCGCCATCAGGGCCGCCGGGATCCCCAGGAACCCGGCTCCCTCCGAACAGGTTCCGATCAGCGCGGCGCCCACGATCAGCAAGCCCAGCCCGGCCAGAAGGCGCCCGCGCCGGGAGCTCCCGCTCAGGGTCAGCGCCAGCAGGAACGGGAAGACCCGCCCCAGATAGAGGGCCAGGTTGTTGGGAGAACCGTAGGGTCCTCGGATGCAGCGCGCCCCGGCCTCTCCGGTGATCAGCCCCACCCCCGTGATCCACTGGATCAGACCCACGCCGGCGGCTCCGAGGCCTCCCAGCAGGAAGGCGTTGAGCACGGCCTCCCATTCGGCCCGCGAAGGCCGCATCGCCCGGGCCAGGAAATAGAAGAGCAACGGCTCCAGGATCACCAGGCGCCACTCCCGCCAGGCCACTCCCCGGAAGGCCGCCAGGGCGGTGCTCAGGGTGGCCGCGCCGAAGAAGATCAGCATCCATCGATCGGCGGGCTCCCAGGCCCAGCGCGCCCGTTCTCCCCTCCCCCAGCGGATCCCGCGATGCAGGATCCAGGCGGCCGCGGTGAGCAGGAGCATGAGCTCGTTCATCGGGAACGCCTTCTGGAAGAAGGGCTTCGGATATAGATAGAAAGGCGCCCAGAAGGCGGTGAGCGCCAGGCCGAAGGACGGGCGTCGGATCAGCACCATCAGGAGCAGGCACGCCGCCAGGGCCGTGAGGGCCACCCGGGGGGCCAGATAGAAAAGCCCGCTCAGGGCCAGCCCCAGCCCCAGCCACCCGACCTCCCCCGCGCGCCGGAGCCCCCACGGCTCCAGCGAGATCCACCACATCCCGGCGTAAACCAGCCCGGAGAGCCCCCACGCGCCCCACAGGCCCAGCCGGTGGACGATGGCCTGCAGGATCTCCCGCAGGGGAGGCCGACGGGCCTGAACCAGTCCGGTGACGAGCAGCCATCCCCCCATCCCCACCCCGAGCAGGCTCAGGGCCAGGGCGAGGCGATACCGGAGCGGATCCGGCCCGACCCCCGCGATGCTCCAGCCCACCAATGCCCACTGCCCCCAGCCCCGCTCGGCCTCGATCCGGACGGTGTGAAGCCCGTAGGGCAGACCCTCGGCCACCGGAACCGTGACCACCTCTGGGGTCGCGTAATCCGGGGAGGTGAGGATCAAATACGCGCCGCGGGCGTCGCGGGGAAGCCGGTTCGCCGGCTGCCCGTCCACTGACACGTAAAGATGGGCGCGATACCCTCCCCGCCGGACGCGAAGGGCCAGCCCGGTCCCCTCAAAGGTGAAGCGCAGGCGATCCCCTTCCTCCCGGCCGATATCCGCCCCCAGGGCGGAGAAGCGCCACGCGCCCTCATACTGCGCGCCCGGCGGCGGCCCATAGCCGGATCCCTCCGCTTGCGGAATGGCCGCCGGATAGTATCCGGGAGTAAAGACCGCTCCGTTCGCGACGGCCCGCAGCGCCTCCGCCGCCGGCCGGAGCCGCCCTCGGGGATCGACCATCGCAAACCCCCAGCGGGGATCGTCGGAAGGCGCATCCGGGCGCCAGCTCTCCAGGAACATCGTCCCCATCCAGGGCCACTCCCGCCGGACCCGCTCGACGGCCTCCCGGATGTAACGGGCCTGGGTGGCCTCGTCCACCTGCCCCCAGATGGAAGGGCGACCGCTCCAGCCCGGCGGCAGGGCGTTCCATCCCCAGTGGCTGGCCCAGAGGGGTTTCCCCTCATCGCCGTATCGCACCATGACCTCGCGCAGCAGGATCGCCCGGGAGAAATTCAGCACCTCCGGGTCCACACGGCGGTCCTCCGGTCCGGTGTCGAAGCCGTAGGGCTTGGCGGCGACGATGTCGAAGGACTCCCGGGCGCCCAGCTGATACAGCCGCTCCAGGAACAGCCAGTCGGCCAGGTTCCACGGGCCCTGCTCCACCGTGGGGGCCAGGCCCGCCAGGAGGATCACCGCGTCCGGGTCCGCGGCGCGGATCGCGGCCGCTGTCGCTCGCAACAGGGCGGCATAGGCGGCGGGATCCGGAGTTCCCCCGCCCCATCCGATGGTCAGGTTGGGCTCGTCCCAGATCTGATAGAACCGCACCCACGAGCCGTAGCGCGCCGCGAAGGCCCTGGCGAATCGGGCGAAGTCCTCGGGATCCAGCGGCGGGGCCATCGGACCGATCCGTCGCGCCGCCCATGCGGGGCTGTCCCCCAGCACCACCACCGGCTCCAGGCCAGCGGCCCGAATGTCGACCATCACGCGGTCCGCCTCCGACCAGTCCCACTGATCCCGCGCCGGCTGGATGGCCGACCAGGGGAGGAAGACGCGGATGCGGGAGATGCCCAACTGGCGGACCTGCTGCAGATCCCGACGGCGATCTTCAGGGTTCTGTCCGAAGAGGTAGAGGTTGAGGCCCACGCGGGGTTCGCCCGACCAGGGGATCGGCGGGGGGAACCCGGCGATGGTCCCCCGCCAGCGGGCGCGCAGGATCCCTCCCGTCAGCCCCAGGATGAGGAGCCCCAGGCTGAGGCACAACCACCCGATCCCAATCCGCACGACCGGCCGCATCGGACCTTGCCCTGGAAACCTCATCGATCTTCCGGAAGAATCCGGGTCTTCGATGACGCAAGGGTCACAGCCATCGATCCGCGAAGGGGCGGGGATCGTCGGCCGCGCTCCCCGCCCCGGACGATCCGGCGATCCCAACGCGCGGCTATGGGCGGATGAGATTGCGCGCCACAAACCAGAGGTTGGCCGGACGCTCGCCTAAGCGGCGCATGAAGTAGGGATACCATTCGGTCCCGTAGGGCACATATACCCGGACGACGAACCCCTGGCGCGCCAGCATCACCTGGAGGTCCCGGCGGATCCCGTAGAGCATCTGGAACTCAAAGGCCTCCCGCGGCACCGCCCACTCCTCGATCCGCCGGAGAGCATGCCGGATGATCCGCTCATCGTGGGTGGCGATGGCAACGAAGGCGCCCCGCGCCCGGGCCTCTGCCGAAAGCAGGCGCTCCATCAGCCGGATGTAGCTGGCGTCCACATCCCGCTTCCGCGGATACGCGATGTGGGGCGGCTCCTGATAGGCGCCCTTGCACAGGCGGATCCGGGCGATCCCCTCCTCGATCAGACGCTCCACGTCCCGGGCGCTACGATAGAGATAGGCCTGGATGGCCACCCGGGTGTTGGGATAAACCGAGGCCAGCCGCCGATACAGCGCGAGGGTCCGTTCGGTATACGCGCTGCTCTCCATATCGATCTCCACCGCCGTCCCGGCCTCGGCCGCCCGTTCCACCACGCGCCGCAGGTTCCGTTCGCAGAGCGCCTCCCCGATGTCCAGCCCCAGATGGGTCAGCTTGACGGCCAGATGGGGACGCAGCCCCAGCGCCGCCAGCCGGTCCAGGGCCTGCAGGTAATCCTCGGTCGCCCGCTCGGCATCCGCCGGGGACTCCACGTTCTCCCCCAGATGGTCCAGGATGCCCCGGATCCCCTGGGCTTCCAGCTCCCGGAGGGCCCGGATGCCGTCCTCCAGGGTCTCGCCCGCCACGAAGCGAGCGGCTGCCCGCCATACAAACCCCCAGCGCATGACCCGATGCTTCAGGGTCCGGTTTCGAGACAGGGAGACAAACACCGCGCGCCACATGGGAAGTCCCTCTGTCCTCAGGGATCATGGGGCCATCGCCGCTCACCGCCGGAAGTAGGCCTCCAGGATCTGACGGGCCACCGGCGCTGCGCTCTGGGAGCCTTCCCCTCCGTTCCAGATGAAGACCAGCACCGATACCTCGGGCGCCTCGGCCGGCGCGAAGGCGACGAACCAGGCGTGGCTGGGCAACCGCCGCCCGGCGCAAAGCCCCATCCGGAGCGCCAGGTCGTCGCAGAACTCCGCCGTCCCGGTCTTGCCGGCGACACGGATCCCGGGGATCTGGGCCCGAACGGCGGTCCCCCGTTCCACCGCCGCCACCATTCCCTCCCGGACCACGGCGAGGTGCTCCGGGGCGATGGGGAGGCGGCCGATGACCTCCGGCTGGAAGGATCGGATGATGTTCCCCTGGATGTCGGCGATCTCCCGGACCAGAAGGGGCCGGTAGAGGGTCCCCCCGTTGGCGATGGCGTTGATGGCGTTCAGCAACTGCAACGGGGTCACCAGCAGATACCCCTGCCCGATCCCCAGGTTATACGTGTCGCCGGTGGACCAGGTCTCCCCGAAGGTGCGGCGTTTCCATTCCGGGTCCGGCACCTGCCCGGCCGCCTCCCCGGGCAGCTCCACCCCGGTGGGTTGGCCCAGGCCGAAGGCCCGCATATAGCGCACCAGGCGCTCGATCCCCAGCCCCTCGAAGACCGGCTCCCCGGGCACATCGTAGCCCCCCGCCACTTTGTAGAAGAAGACGTTGCAGGAATTGGCCAGGGCATCCACCACATCCTGCCAGCCATGTCCGGAGCGCAGCCAGCAGAAGAAGCGCTGGGCCATCCCGGGATCGTTGGGGTAATACCGGTTGGGGATGAGGATCTCCCCGGGATCGAACAGGCGGGTCCGCGGGGTGATCACCCCCTCCTGGAGGGCGGCTGCCGCCACAATGGGCTTGAAGGAGGATCCCGGCGCGAACTGGGAGGCGACGGCGTGGTTGAGCAGCGGCCCGAAGGGATCCTCCAGCAAGCGAGGATAGGCCTGGGGCAGATCCGGGCTGACGAACACGTTGTTGTCGTAGTCCGGGAGGCTGACCATGGCCAGGATCTCCCCGGTGGCCGGCCGCATCACCAGGGCCACCCCCCGCCGCGTGATCTCTCGCCCGGCGATGCGGTTCAGCTCGTCCAGCTTGGCCTGCAACGCAGCCCGGGCCGCCGCCTGCAGGTCGAGATCCAGGGTCAGCGTGACCTGAGCGCCCGGCTGCGGCGGGATCTCCGCCCGCACCCGCACCGGACGCCCTCGGGCGTCCTCCTCGACATAGCGGGCGCCCTTCACGCCCCGCAGCCAGGGCTCCAGCGCATACTCCAGGCCGCTGAGGCCCACCCGGTCCGTGGCCGGATCATACCCTTCCGCCTGATAGCGCCCGACCTGCTCCGCCGGGATCCGTCCGATGAAGCCCACGACATGGGCGGTCAGCGCCCCGCTGGGATAGCGGCGCTCGAGGAAGGGTTCCACCCGGACGCCGGGCATCTGGACGGATTCCTCCATCAGCCGGAAGGCGAGCTCTCGGTCCGCCGGCTCCTTCAGAACCAACGGGCGGAAGGGCGCCTCCCGGGCGGCGGCCTCGATCCGCTCCCGGAGCCCTTCGCGGCGCTGTCCGCGGGCGGAGGCCTCCTCGCGTTCCAGCGGTATGCCCAGCCAGGCGCTCAGCCGGCGGAGGATGGCCTCCCGCTCCTCCGGCTCCTCCGGGAGATCGCCGGGGACCACCATGATCCGGAAGGCAGGCTCGTTCCGCACCAGCGGACGGCCCTGGCGATCCCGCAGGATCCCCCGGGGGGCCTCCAGGGGGATCACCCGCAGGCGGCTGCGCTCCCCCAGCGCCTGATAGCGAGGGGCCTCCCGGATCTGGAGCGCATACAGGCGATACCCCAGCCCCAGGAAGGCCAGAAAGAGGAAGAAGCCCCACAGGAGGAGACGGAGGGTGGGGGATGGACGAGGCGGCGGAGGCGGTCGGAACACCGCCACGCTGTCCAGCGCTTCCGGTTCCAGCCGGGATGGATAGGGCTCGGACATGGCGAAACCCTTCAGGATTCGAAAGCCCTCTTCATCCGCCCAGCACCGGCCGCTCCGGACGCGGCCGGAGCCGGCGCAGGGCCGGATAAAGCGCCAGCATCCCCAGGGTGTTCCAGAGGATCTCCGGGCCGATCACCTGGCGGAGGGCGTAGCCCGGGTCCACCGGATATTGTAAAACCGCGAGCAGGATCCCTCGAACCCCTTCCATCAGCAAGGTGCCTCCGGCGGCCACCGCCGCCGGCATCACCAGACGGCCCCGGAAGACCGGGCGGCTCAATCCGTGGGCCAGCGGGACCACCGCGAGCAGCGCCAGGGCGCTCACGCCCAGAGGCCCTCCCGAGAACAGGTCCAGCCAGAGACCCCCGCCGACCGCCCATGCGAGCCCCTCCTCCAGGGAGCCCAGGAAGGCCACCGTGGCCACCACCAGGAAGACCAGGTTCGGCCGCCCCGGCTCGGGGATCCCGAGAGGGATCCACGTGGCCTGAAGGAGCGCGGCCAGCCCCAGGACCATCGCGGCCCATCCGATTCGGTTCCGCATCGGTTGCCGTCCCTCATCCTCACGGAGCCGGTTCCATGCCCGGGAAGCTGGTGATCACCAGCACATAGGTGATGCGTCGGGGATCGACGGCCGGGCGGACCCGGGCGCGCTGGAAGGGCTCGCCGCCTCCGGCGCTCAGCCGCTCCGTCACCTGGCCGATCACCAGCGCCCGGGGGATCTGCCCTCCGATGCCGGAGGTCAGCACGGTGTCCCCCGGGGGGATCTCCTCATCGGGGTTCACGAAATCCAGCAGCAGGCTTCCATCCGGCTGGCCGATCACGATGCCGGTGGCCCGGCTGGTTTGCAACAGCGCGCCTACCTGGCTGCCCGCGTCGGTCAGCAGGCGCACCCGGGAGCGGTTCAGCCCGGCGTCCGCGATCCGGCCGATCAGGGCGGATCCCCGGGTGATCACCGGCATCCCCTCCCGGACCCCCTGACGGGTTCCCACATCCAGGATCAGATAGCGCAGATAGGGATCGGTCTCATATCCGATCACCGTCGCGGCCACAAAGGTGGTCTGCGGGTTCTCCCGGACGATCCCCAACAGCGCCCGGAGCTCGGCGTTCTCCGCCGCCAGTTCCTGCAACCGCAGGTTCTCCGTCCGGAGCTCCTCCACCTGATCCCTCAGGCGCTGGGCCTCCTGGCGGAGGTCGCGGATCTCCCGCAGGAAGGCAAAGGCTTCCACAGCCCCCCGCCCGATCCCGGAGAGGAGCTGCTGCAACGGCGTAAGGGGGATCATCACGATCTCCTCCACCGGCTGGAGCCATCCCAGGCCGTGGAGGAAGAGGAGGGCGAGGGAGAGCCCGATCGCCAGCCCGGCGTTCCATGGCCGTCGGCTGCCGGGACGCATGCCCTCACCTCGTGTGGCCGAGAAGGGAGTGGGATGAAGGTCGCTGCAACAGCGTGCCGCTCATCTCGAGGCCGCCGCTCGCTTATCGGGCGATCGGCTGGCCGATGCGCACCGGCGATCGAGCCGGCCGGCCCCGATCCAGCGAGGTCAGCGCCTGATGCCATGTATCCAGGTCCTCCAGCACGCGGGCGGCCCCCATGGCCACCGCGCTGACCGGATCCGGAGGCACCCAGCACCGGATGCGGGTCTCCTCGGTCAGCCGTTGGGCGAGCCCCTTCAGCTGGGCGCCGCCGCCGACCACCGCGATGCCGGTCTCCATGATGTCCGCCACCAGCTCCGGAGGGGTCTCGTCCAGGACGGACTTCACCGCGTCCACGATGATGGAAATCACCTCCCGCAAGGCCTCCCGGATCTCGATGCTGGAGACCTCCAAGGCATCGGGGAGGCCGGTCACCAGGTTCCGTCCGCGCACCACCATCGTCCGCTCCTCAGGCAGCGGGTAAGCGGAGCCGATCTCGATCTTCACCCGCTCCGCCATCCGCTCCCCGATGAGCAGGTTGTAGCGCTGACGCATATAGTTGATGATCGCCTCGTCCATCTCATCCCCGGCCACCCGGACCGATCGGCCGACCACGATCCCGCCCAGGGCGAAGACGGCCACCTCGGTGGTGCCCCCGCCGATGTCCACCACCATGCTGCCCCGGGCCTCGGCGACCGGGAGGCCGATCCCGATGGCCGCCGCCAGGGGCTCCTCGATCAGGAAGGCCGCCCGGGCTCCGGCGGCCAGACAGGCGTCGTGGACCGCCCGACGCTCCACCTCCGTGACCCCGCTGGGGATCCCGACGACCACCCGGGGGCGGGGAACCGGGACGGGCACCTGCTGGTGGGCCTTGCGGATGAACTCCCCGATCATCTCCCGGGTGACCTCGAATTCGGAGATCACCCCATCCCGCAGGGGGCGGATGGCCACGATGTGGGCCGGGGTGCGGCCCACCATCTCCTTGGCCGCTTCCCCCACCGCCAGCACCCGACGGGTCCGTCGATCGATCGCCACCCACGACGGCTCATGGATGACAATCCCCTTCCCCCGCACGCATACCAGGGTTGTCGCCGTCCCCAGATCGATGCCGATGTCCAGGGAGAACAACCCCAACAGCGCATCGATCGGATTCCACACGGATCGTTCGCTCCCTCGTTTGGAATGCTTTCCGGAACCCCCCGGCTGCTCCGGGCGGCCGGGCTGAATTATAGGTGTGCCCGGCGGGCCCAGCAACCGCCTTCCATTCAGGGGGCGACGTCCGGAAAGCCCAGGCGTTCCAGGATCGCCCGCTGGCGGGCCCACATCCGGCGCCGGGCAGCGGGCGTATCGTGGTCGTAGCCCAAAAGATGCAGGGCGCCGTGCACCACCAGCAGCGCCAGCTCCCCCTCCAGGGGATGCCCCTCCCGCTCCGCCTGGCGGGCCGCATACGGGAACGCGATCACGATGTCGCCCAGGTGCCGGACTCCGGGCCGGAGCTCCAGATCCATCGGGAAGGCCAGCACATCCGTGGGCCCATCCACACCCCGGTAACGCCGGTTAAGCGCCCGGATGCGCTCCTCATCGGTGAGGACCACGGTCAGCGTCGCCTTTCCCTCCAGGCCATGGTCCTGAAGGACCGCCCGGGCGGCCCGACGGATCCCGGCCAGACGTCCCGGGGCCTGATAGGCCCGTGGGGCCCGGACCACGATCTCCGCGCGCGTGGATTCCATCCCGGCGGATCGAAGGCGCTTCACGATGCCGATCCCTCCTCGCGCCGTCCCGGGACCTCCGGATAGATCAGGCGAGGATGGAACATCCCCTGGAAAACCTGCAGGAAGGCCTCCCGGATCCCCTGCAGCTCCTGCATGGTCAGGGGAGCGTCATCCAGCTGGCCCGACTGGATGCGCTCCTGGAACACCCGGTCCAGGATGCGCGCCAGCTCCTGGGGATCCTTCGGCCGCGCGGCCCGGACGGCGGCCTCGCAGCCGTCGGCCAGCATCACGATGGCGGTCTCCTTGCTCTGCGGGCGCGGTCCGCGGTAGCAGAAGGCCGCTCGATCCACCTTCTCCGGATCCCCCGCCCCCTGAACCGCCCGGTGATAGGGGATGGTCACGCAGAGGGTGCCGTGATGCTCCTGGATGAAGGCCCGGATCCGCCGGGGAAGCCGGTGTCGTCGGGCCAGGGCCAGGCCGTCCTCCACGTGACGCATAATCGCCCGGGCGCTCTCGTGGGGGTCCATCCGCTCATGGGGGTTGTCCCCATCCACCTGGTTTTCGACAAAAAGGTAGGGGCGAACCATCTTCCCGATGTCGTGATACAGGGCGCCCACGCGCGCCAGCAACGGGTCCGCCCCGATGCGCAAAGCGGCCTGCTCCGCCAGGTTGGCGACCATCAGGGTGTGATGATAGGTGCCGGGGGCGCGGATCATCAGCTGGTGTAGCAGCGGGTGGGTGGGGCGGGCCAGCTCCAGCAGATGGAGCGGGGTGGTGACGTCGAAGAGAACCCCCAGGACGATGAACCCCAGCAGGGCCAGGGTGGTGGAGAGCGCTCCCGCCAGCAACCCCATCCCCCCTACCCGCAACGCGTCGAGCGGTGGGACGATGCCGTCCTCCGCCATGGCGGCGATCCCGATCAGCCCGGTGATCACCCCCGCGCTCAGCCCGGCGGCCAGCAGGGTCTGGAAGCGCTCCAGGCGGTGGAGGATCAGGATCGTCGTCCAGTTAGCTAGCAGCGAGGCGATCAGGAAAGCCGGCGTCCGGTCGGCGATCAGGCCGAACCATACCGAGCCGATGGCGCTGAACATCATGGCCGGCACCGTCCCCACGCCGGCGGCCAGCAGCATCCCCAGCGTGGCGGTGGGGAAGGCCCAGATCCAGTCCGGTGCGGAGGCCCGCAGCAGCCGGGCCCCGCCGAGGAGCAGAAGGAAGAGCCCCGCCAGACCCAGCAGGCGCCGGGGGCGCTCGGCGATCTCCGGCGTGACCCGTCCCAGGGTCAGCCACAACCCGCCGGCCCCCAGGGCCGCGAGGATCCCGCGAGCGAGGGGCCGGGGCCATGGCGTTGGGTTGGGGATCAGCCCATACTGTCGGAGGGCCTCCATGGTCAGCGCGTCCAGGACGTCTCCCTGCCGGACGATGGCCTCCCCGGCGCGGATCCGCCGGATTTGAGGGGGGATGGCCTCCCGGGCCTGGCGGCGCGCGGCCTCCGTGGCCTCGACATCCAGCGTGCTGTTGGGCACGATGAGCGGGGCGACCAGGGCGGCTACCAGTTCCGCCTCCTCCTCGTTCAGGCGCGCGCTGATACGGCGGGGCAGCTGCCGGATCACTCCGGCCACTTCGTCCTCCCGAATGGCCTCCCGCATCACCTGGTCCAGCAGCGCCAGGGCCTCCCCGGCGATCATCTCCCAGCGGGTGGCCTCCAGGGTCAACAGGCGCTGGCGCTGGGCCGGCGAGAGCCCATGGCCCTGAAGGGCCTCCTCCAGCCGGCGGGCCCGCTCCTCCGGGGGCTGCGCCTCCTCCCGAATCCGGCGGATGGCCTCCAGGGTTTGCCGAAGGGCCTCCACCTGCCGGCGGGCGATCCGCGGATCCGGGCCGGTGTAGATCGGGGCGATGCGCGCGGCCGCCTCCTCGCGGGCTCGCTCGGTGAGGATGGCGCTGGGGTAGCTCAGCTCATAAGGGGCGAAGAGGGTCTGGGGGGCTGCTTGCCCGACCTGCCATGCCCGCGCCGCCCGGGTCTCCACCGGCCAGGCGACCAGCGCCACGATCAGGGCGGCGAGGATCAGCGCCCCGGAGATCCGTCCGAGCACCCGAATCCATCGGCGAAAGTCCATCGCGCGAAACCCGTTCCCCCTTGCCTATATGTGCTCTACGTTCTCGGCCCAGAGCAACACCGCCGGGCGCTCGCTCTCCCAGCGCCCGCGCGTGCCGGGAGGGAGGACCGCGAGTTCCCCGGGCGCCAGGATGCCCCGGGCCGGCTCCGGGAAGCCGGGCCCCTCGCCTTCCAGGGCCAGCTCGCCGCGCAACAGCAGCAGGAGCGCCGGGCCCCGGGCCTCCCACTCCGTGGAGCCCTCCCGGGTCCGAACCGCCAGATACCGCACCCCGCTGGCCTCCAGCAGGAACCGCGAGGAACCGGGCGGGGCGTCCTGGAGGGCCTCGTGGATGCGCACGATGACGGGCCGCTCCCCGGGCCCCTCCCGGATCCGGAAGTCCCCATTCCAGCGCAACGGCTCCTCATCCCGTCGGAACAGGAGGACCATGGAGGGCAGGCGGGAGCCGGACCAGTGCGCCATCCCCCGGGGGATCCAAAGCAGCTCATCGGGCCTCAGGGTGAACTCCTCCCCCCCGATCCCGAAGGTCACCAGCCCTTCATAGACCATGAAGACTTCGTCGAACTCCGGGTGGCGATGCTTCTGGACCTCCCCGTGGGAGCGGTAGACGTAAACCTGGACGCCACCCAGCCGGGCGACCGGGTAGACCTGGAAGGGTTTCTGCAAGAGCTCGCGGATCTCCGGGATCGAGGCCCTGAAGATCATCCTCCTCCCCCTGAGGGTTCTCCGCGGGCGCCCTCCAGAGGCGATCCGGCGGGTTCCACATGGACGATCACGTGCTGGAGCTCCGGGAAGCGCCCGCGCAGGAGGCTTTCCACTTCCTCGGCCCGTCGATGGGCCTCCACCACGGACATCTCTCCGCCGGTCTGGCAGGTGAGGGCCAGATCGTAACCGCCCTCATGGGCGTAAAGATACACCTCCCGGCACGATCCGGCTCCGAAGACCCGCTCGATGGCCTCCCGGGCGGCCGCCTCCAGCTCCGCCGGGATCTCCCGGCCGGCCTGCCGCGGCGGACGGGAGCGCGGTTCGATGTGGGTGGTCACCGAAAGCAGCCGGGGGAACCCTTCCCGGGCCCGCCGCTCCAGCTCCGTGACCCGCGCGTGCGCCTCCTCCACGGACAGGTCCTCATCCACCTCCACGTGGAGGCCGATGTGATAGCCCTCGGGCGTTTCCACGCCGTGAAGCTCATGCACGCCCAGGCCCAGCCCATCCGCCAGGCTCCGGATCCTCACGCTCAGGGCCTCCCACTCCGAGGCTGGAGGCAGGCGCCCCGGCTCGACGCGCACGACCGCGTCGACCACGCCGGGGATCTCCGCCTTCAGGCGCTCCTCCACCTCCGTGGCGATGGCGTGGGCCTGCTCCGTGCTCATCGCCGGATCCACCTTCAGGTGCAGATCCACATACGTCGCGTCGGGAGTCCCCCGGCTGCGCACCTTATGGATCGCCCGCACGCCCGGAACGGAGCGGGCCACCCGCTCGACCTCCTCGGGATCGACGGCCGCGCTGTCGGTCAGCACCAGGGCGGTGGACCGGAGGATCCGAAGCCCGGCGATCAGGATCACCCCTACCACCCCCAGCGCCACCAGAGGGTCCAGCCATGGGATCCCCAGGCGGGCGGCGGCCAGGCTGGCCAGGACGGAGAGGGTTACGAAGACGTCGGTGCGGGTGTGCAGCGCGTCGGCCATCAGGATGCTGCTGCGCAGCCGTTCCCCCTGGCGGGCTTCATAGCGCGAGATGGCCAGGTTCACCGGCAGGGTGGCCAGCATCAGGAGGAACAACGGCCCGCTGACCTCCGGCTGCCCGCCGGTCAGCAGCCGCTCGACCACCCCCTGGATCACCTCCAGCGAGGCGAGGAGCAGCAAGAGGCCCAGGATCATCGCCGCGATGGCCTCGTATTTCCGATGGCCGTAGGGATGATTGCGGTCCGGCGGGCGGGAAGCGATGGCGATCCCCACCAGCCCGATGATGTTCGCCGAGGCGTCCAGGCCGCTGTGGAAGGCATCGGCCAGGGCGCTCAGCGCCCCCGCCCGCAGCCCGATGAACAGCTTCGCCGCGGCCACCAGCAAGTTTGCGGCCAGGACGATCCACAGCACCCGCTGCACCTGCCGCTGATACATCCCGCATCCTTCCCGAGCCCTCGGGGGTGAGGCGGTCGTGGAGGCTACCCCGATGCCGGCCGGCGGAGGTTGCCCAGGAAGAGCTGGAGCGTGTCCACCGGGACCGGGAAGATAATGGTGGAGTTCTTCTCCACGGAGATCTCCATAAGGGTTTGCAGGTAGCGGAGCTGGAGGGCGGCGGGTTCGGAGGCGATCATGCGGGCGGCCTCCACCAGGGTCTTGGCCGCCTGATACTCCCCCTCCGCGTGGATGATCTTCGCCCGCTTCTCCCGCTCCGCCTCCGCCTGGCGGGCCATCGCCCGCTGCATCCCCTGCGGGAGCTCCACGTCCTTCACCTCCACCATCACCACCTTGATCCCCCACGAGTCCGTCGCCTCGTCGAGGATCTGTCGCAGGTGCGCGTTCACCTTGTCCCGATGGGCAAGCAGCTCGTCCAGCTCCGATTGGCCCAGGACGCTGCGCAGCGTGGTCTGGGCCAGGTTCCAGGTGGCCGCCTTGAAGTCCTCCACCTGGGTGATGGCCTTCGCCGGATCGATGACCCGGTAGAAGACCACCGCGTTCACCTTCACCGTGACGTTGTCCCGGGTGATGGCCTCCTGGGGCGGCACGTCGAAGGTCATCAGACGCAGGTTCACCCGGATCACCCGGTCGATGATCGGGATGACGAAGAACAGGCCCGGACCTTTGGTCGCGTGATAGCGCCCCAACCGGAGGATCACGCCCCGCTCCCATTCAGGCAGGATGCGAATGGCGGAGGCCAGCAGGGTCAGGGCGGCGACCAGGATGGGGACGCCAATGGTGATCCATTCCATTGAAGGACCTCCTTTCCGCAGGAGCCACCGTTCGAATTCCCATGTCGCGCTGATCCTGATCTCATTGTAACACATCGGGGGGCTCATCCCCAGAGGTCCGGCCTCCGATCCGGCGACTTTGCGGCCTGAAGCAACCCGGGTTACGCTTCCCCCCGGTGATCTCAGGGGATGGGGGAAGATGTTGATCGAGTGGGTCGGCAACTTCCATAGCCATACGCGGTTCTCCGATGGGACGGCCACCCATCGCCGGATCGCGGAGGCGGCGGCGCAAGCCGGCCTGGATGGGGTGGCTGTGACGGATCACAACGTCTGGGTGAAGGGGCTCCAGGGATACTATGGGGAAGTCCTGCTCCTGGTCGGCGAGGAGGTCCACGATCCTTGCCGCCAGCCCCAGGTCAATCACGCCCTGATCCTGGGCCTCGGACGGGAGTTGGCCCCCCTGGCCGCTTCCCCTCAAGCCCTCATCGACGCCGCCCGGGAGCAGGGCGCTCTGGTCTTCTTAGCGCATCCGGTGGAACGTTCCCCGGGGTGGCTCCAGCTTCGGATGGGAGAACCTCCTCTGCCATGGGTGGATCGGGAGGTCTCGGGGTTCACAGGCCTGGAAGTGTGGAACACGATGAGCGAATTCAAGGCTCGTCTCCGCACCCCCCTGCATGCGCTCTACTACGCCTTCTTCCCCGCGCGCTTCCTGCGGGGGCCGTTCCCCGAGACCCTGCGCTGGTGGGAGCAGCTCTGGCTCCAGGGGATCCCGGCGGTGGCCATCGGCGGGGCGGACGCCCACGGCCATACCTATGCGTTAGGTCCTCTGCGCCGTGTGCTTTTCCCTTACGAATGGCTGTTCCGGGCGGTCAACACCCATCTGTTGCTGGATCAGCCCCCCGCGCGCGAGCCGGAGGCGGACTGGCCGGTGATCCGGGCGGCCCTGCAGGCCGGCCGGGCCTGGGTGGCCAACGACCTTCTGGGGTCCTCCCGGGGTTTCCGCTTCGAGGCCCGCAGCGGCCATCGCCAGGCCACCATGGGGGAGGCCTTGCGGCGAGCGGGGGCGGTCCGGTTCGAGGCCAGCGCCCCGCTGCCGGGGGAGTTCCGCCTGATCCGCTTCGGGAGCGGGGTGGTGGCCCGCGGGCGCGGGCGACGCTTCCAGCATCTCACCGCCGAGCCCGGGATCTACCGGATGGAGGTCTATCGCCGCGGCCGCCTCTGGATCCTGACCAATCCCATCCGGGTGGAGTGATATGCGGATCCTGGTGACCGGCGGCGCGGGCTTCATCGGCTCCCATCTCGTGGAGCGTCTCCTTCAGGAGGGTTATGCTGTCACCGTCCTGGACGATCTGAGCGGGGGGCGCCTGGAGAACCTGGAGGCGGTTCGGGATCATCCCCGCCTTCGCATCCCCATCGGAGACGTCACGGACCCCGTCGCCCTTCGCCGGGCTCTCGAAGGCGTGGACTGGGTGTTCCATCTGACAGCGGTGGTAGGGGTGCCGCGGGTGCTGGCGGATCCCCTGCGAACGATGCGGGTGAACGTCCGGGGGACGGAGATGGTCCTCGAGGCTTGCGCCGAGCGAAGTCCACCGGTCTGTCTCGCTTCTTCCTCTATTTCAACGTCTGCGGCCCGCGGGCGGACCCGGAGGCCTACGGCTATGTGATCGCCCGTTTCATGGATCAGGCCTTGCGGGGGGAGCCGCTGACGGTGTATGGGGACGGACGCCAGACCTGCTCCTTCATTTACGTGGAGGACGCGGTGGAGGGGACCCTGCGGGCGGGGTTCCTCCCGGAGGCGTTCGGGCGGATCTTCAACATCGGGCGTGCAGAGGAGATCTCCATCCGGGAGCTGGCGGGGAAAGTGCGCGCCATCACGGGGCGCCCGGTGCCGGTCCGGTTTGTGCCGTTCTCGGAAGTCTACGGCCCCGGTTTTGAGGAGACCCCTCGACGGGTTCCGGAGGTCTCGCGGTCTCGGGCTTTGCCGGGCTTCGAGGCCCGTGTTACCCTGGATGAAGGTCTGCGACGAACCCGGGAGTGGTGGCGGGAATGTCGACGCGGCTGAGCCGATGGTGCGATCGGGTTCTGGAAGCCGGGTGGCTGATGGCGGCGGTCATCGCCCCCCTGTTCTTCAACATCTACACCAGTCGGGTCTTCGAGCCGGACAAGCTCACCCTGGTGCGCTCCATCGCCCTGGTGATGGCGGCTGCCTGGATGATCAAGCTGGTCGAGGCCTGGGGGCAGCGGATCCCGCTCGCCCAGGCCCTCGGCTTCTCCGGGCGAACCCCTCTGGTTCTTCCGGCCCTGGCCTCAGCGGTCGTCTATCTCATCTCCAGCGTTCTTTCCCTCGTTCCCCACACCAGCTTCTTCGGCTCCTATCAGCGGTTGCAGGGAGCATACAGCTGGCTGGCCTATCTGGTGATCTTCTTCAGCCTCCTGGGAGCGCTGCGCACCCGGGCCCAGTTTGAGCGGCTGGCCCTCACGATGGTGCTCACCAGCCTGCCGGTGGCGGTCTACGGCCTGATCCAGCGCTACCGGCTGGATCCCCTGCCCTGGGGCGGCGATGTCACCAGCCGGGTAGCCTCCCATATGGGGAACGCCATCTTCGTGGCTGCTTATCTCATCATGGCCTTCATGTTCACCCTGGGACGGCTGGCCGAGACTTTCCATTCCATTCTGACCGCTGAGCCTCCTCGCAACAGCGATGTGGCCCGGGGGGCGATCTATGTCTTCATCGCCACGGTGCAGGCCGCTACCATCTACTTCAGCTTCAGCCGGGGCCCCTGGCTGGGGCTGATGGGTGGTTTGTTCCTCTTCCTGGTGCTCTGGCTGGTGATCCGGCGCCAGCGGAAAGGGCTGTTCGCCGTCCTCGGTCTCTCCGCGCTCGGGTTTCTTTTTCTCATCCTCCTCAATATCCCGAACGGGCCGCTGGAGCCCCTCCGCGGATCCCCCTATATCGGCCGGCTGGGCCATATCTTTGAGACCGAGACCGGCACGGGCAAGGTCCGTGTGCTGATCTGGCAGGGCGCGCTCCGGCTGGTGCTTCCCCACGAGCCGATTCAGGATCCCCAGGGCCGCCCCGATCCGTTTCACCTCCTCCGGCCGTTCATCGGCTATGGGCCGGAGTCCATGTATGTCGCCTACAATCGGTTCTATCCCCCGGAGCTGGCGCATTACGAGGCCCGCAACGCCTCGCCGGATCGTTCTCACAACGAAACTTTCGATGCGCTGGTCCACACAGGCCTTCTGGGCTTCCTGGTTTATCAGTGGCTGTTCTTCTCGCTGTTCGCCTATGGGTTGCGGAGCCTGAACCTGATCCACGGAGGCCGGGATCGGATCCTGCTTCTGAGCCTCTGGGCCCTCGGGGCCGCGGCGACAGGGCTTTTCTTCGCCCTTCGATTCGGCTGGCACTTCATCGGGGTGGCGATCCCCGCGGGGACGGTGCTGGGGCTTCTGGTCTACCTGGTGTTTGCCACCCTGCGGGCTTCCGGGCAGCCTCCCATCCAGCATCCCCATCGCTTCATGCTGATCGCCCTGCTCGGGGCGGTCCTGGCCCATTACATCGAGATCAACTTCGGCATCGCCATCGCCTCCACCCGAACCTGGTTCTGGGCTTTCGCGGCGATGATCGTCGTTCTCGGGGAGAGCGGGCTGGCGGAGCCGGCTCCGGCGCGCGCTTCCTCTGCGCAACCGGCGATCCCGGCGCGCAAAGGGAAAGGAGCCACGCGTCGGCCTCGCCGCGAGGAGCCGCTTCCCTCCCCGACCCGCCCGTGGCCGCCGATGATCGCCTCCCTCGGCTTGTTGATGGCCCTGATGCTGAGCCTGCTTTCCTATGAGTTCATCACCAACCAGGGCCAGCGGCTGGATCTTCTCTCTTTGATCGTCACCAGCCTGACCCGCCTTCCTCTGCAGGGCAACCGGTTCTCTCCGTTCATCCTGGTGATGTTCCTGTTGACCGCCGGCCTGGGCGCGGCGCTGGTGCTGGCCGAAGGGATCCGGCGCGAGTGGCTTCCGGTCGGGAAGTGGTCGGAGGCGCTGGCGCTGTATGGGCTGGTGGCGCTGGGGGGCTGGCTGGGATACACCCTGATCCACGCCGGTCTGCTGGCGGCCCTGATCGCCCGCGCGCCCCAGACCGTGGAGGATGTCCTGCGCCTGGCGGAGGGCGTGGCGGGCCTGTTCGACGGGCTGGTTCTCTTTCTCTTCGTGGTGCTGGTCCTGCTGGTTTTCCTGATCTCCCGGGAGGAGCCGGAGGCTGGGGATCCATCAACCGGATTGGGGTTGCTGATGGCCCCTCCGGCATGGATCGCGGCGGCGATCCTGGTCTGGGCGGTCAACCTGAACCCGATCCGGGCCGATGCGATCTACAAGCAGGGCGATCCTTGGGATAAGCAGGGGCAGTGGGAGGTGGCCATCCTGCTTTATCGGCGGGCCATCGAGTATGCGCCTCGGGAGGATTTCTACCACCTCTGGCTGGGACGGGCTTTGCTGGAGAAGGCTTCCCGGGCACCGGAATCGGCCTCCCGGCAGATCCCGGAGGGCGTCTCTTTCGAGCGAGCTTTTCAAGCGCTCACCCTGGAGCAGCTGGTGCGCTTGTCCCGGGGGGATCTTCTGGAGATCACCCGAGCGGTCCTGGAGCGGGCGCGCGATCTGAATCCACTCAACACGGATCATACCGCCAACCTGGCGCGAATGCATCGGCGATGGGCGGATCTCCTGCTGGATCCCCGCTATTGTCGGACGCGCATCCATCTTCCGGAGATGCCGCCGGAGTTCGTCCGGCACGTGGAGCAGGCCAGCCGGTATTACGAGGAGGCGACCCGGCTCAGCCCGAACAACGCGGTTCTGTGGAACGAATGGGCCAGCGTGGACCTGTATCAGCGAAACGATCTGGATTCCGCCGAGGGCAAGCTGCAGCGCTCTCTGCAGCTGGACGATCGTTTCGATCAGACCTATCAGCTCTATGGGGATCTCCTGATGGTGCGCAGTGAGGTGGTGGCGGATCCCCAGGTCCAGCGGATGTCCATGGAGCGGGCGGAGGGTTTCTATCGTCGTCTGGTGGAGCTGCAGCCTGACCATGCGACGGGCTGGGCGGCTCTGGCTTACCTGCGGGATCAGCTGGGGAGGGCAGCGGAGGCTCAGGCGGCGCGGGCCCGTTTGGCGGCGCTGCTCCAGACCCGGCCGGATGGATGGCAGTCTATCGGAGACTTTTTCCTGAGCCATGCGGATTGCGCGCTGGAGCGCTCGCGGGCGCAGCCGCTTTACCGGGAGGCGGCGGAGGCTTACGGGCAGGCTCTAACGGCCAACCCCGGCGCCCTCACAGCGGCCTTGCGGCGAGGGTATGCGTTGCGAGGAGCGGGGGATCTGGAGGGAGCGGTGGGGGTGTTCCGCCAGGCGCTGCAGGTCGCGGGGGAGCATCCGGATGTCTGGCTGTTCTATCGGGAGCTGGCGGTGACGCTGGCGATGCTGGGCCGGAAGGCGGAGGCGGAGGAGGCGGCGGATCAGGCCTGGCGCCGTGCCCCCGCGGTGGAGCAGCCGGGCCTTCAGGCGCTCTTTACCCAGCTGGGCCTTTCGATCCGCCCGTAGTCGGGGCGACCCGTCGGTTGCTCCTACCTTTCATCCCGGGAAATCGTTCCCCCCGCTGCGCCCGGAGGGTCTCCGGTGGTCTTAACTCCTCAGGGCTCACCTTGCGGTAAAGCTTCCACCCGGGCCAGGTGATCTCCAGCCGGAATCCGGTGGGAGGGCGCTGGCGGTAGCGGGCCTCCAGAGGCGTGGGGAATCCATCCCCCGTGTCCGGGACGAGAACGTAAGCGACGAACCGGGCGGGCTGGCTCACGGCCAGGTCGAAGATCGGATCGGGGGGAAGGATGAAGGGGCATGCGGTGCCGGCCAGGGCGATGATCCGATAGGCATGTCGATCATCTGTGAGCACGCTGCCGCAGGTCTGCGATCGTAGATAGGTTGCGATCTCTCGTTCCACGGCTTCCACCTCAGGTGCTTGTTTCTCAAACACGACGGTCCACCAGCGTTCCATCTCCCCCTGGCGTGTTGCGAACCATCCGGTGGGGATCTGGAGCAGTGCCAGGAGAAGCAAGGGGAGCCCCCAGCGCCGGGGGGTTCGGGCGGGGATCCCGGAGAGGGCGAAGAGGATCCAGAGGCTCAGGCTCAGTTCGCGGGGAAAGGCCCAGCCCAGGTTCCAGGCCAGCCAGTTCAGGGCAAGGGGGATGAGGTAGGCAGGCAGGCGTCGGGGTTGCTGCCATGCGATCAGCAGTCCGGCCCCGATATATAAAGGGGCGCTGATCAGCCTTTGAAGGAGCTCCCGGATCATTGGGGTGGGAGAAAGGAACGCTTCCTCCGGACGCAGGGCGGCCAGCAGGCTGGAGCCCGGCTCATAGAGGAATCCCAGCGGCGCGCCGGTGAACAGCCATGCCAGATACATCCATGCGCCGATGGATAAAGCGGAGGGGAAGAGCATGACCAGCAGGATGGCGATCGCATGTCGGATCCCGCGCAGGCGCGTGAAGAGGGGGGTGGAGAGGGCGAAGGCGATGGCGAAGGCGGGGGCGTAGAAGCTGGCGTAGAAGCTGAAGCCGATCAGTAAAGCGGAGAGGAAGGCGGCGTCGGTTCGCCCATGCCGGGTGAACGCCAAATACAGACGCCAGGACCAGAAAAAGAGAAGCAGGGCGCAGATCATCCCCAGCCGCTGGGTGGCCAGGAACAGGCTGGTGGGGGTGGCGATGGCGCTCAACAGGAGCCCCGCTCGGATCCAGGCGGGGAAGGGCAGGATCTCGAGGCGTTTCCACACGCTCCAGGCCAGCAGGCCTCCGAGGAGGCTGGCCAGGATGGTGGCGGTTGTCGGGGAGGGGTGGATGAGAAGCATCAGGGCGGGTAATGGCGGGTAGGCGAATCCGATCCATTCCACCCGTCCCCGATCCCGGATCAGCAAGGCTTTCTCGATCAGATGAGCGTGTTCGTTGCTCAGGAACCCGGCCTGGAGCGCTGCCAGCCCGGTGGTGAGAAAGGGCGTGCTCAGGACCCCGATGGTGAGCCCCTCTCGGAGTCTCTCCATCCAGGGATGCGCGCGGCTGTTCATGCTCAGGGTTCTATCGCCGTAGCCAGTGGCTGATCCCATGGCGGGTTTTCTCCCAGTAGAAGGGCCGGGTGAAGAGCTGCCAGAGCGCCTTGTAGGCGGCGATGCTGTGCAGAACCCAGTATACAGGCGTCAGCAAGGCCCATGGGATCAGGTCATAATACCCTCGTTTGAAGCCGGCCAGCATGTTCAGGTAAATTGCGATGGCGTTGCCAAACAGTAGATTAAAGAGACTGATGTAAAGAACCGGGGGTGGGAAGAAGGGATCCAGGGCGCGGGTTTGTGTGATGACCCACCACAGGAACATGGCCCACATCCACGGCGCGGACAGGAAGGTCAGTGGGGTTCCGCCCACCAGCAGAAGGAAGCCGGCAGCTTTCCGGAGCCCCACGCGTCGGATCAGCTGCCATGGGTTGCGGGTGTGAACCAGGGTGGTTTGCATGTAGCCTTTGATCCATCGGGAGCGCTGGCGGATCCAGTTTCCGACCTGAGTGTTGGCCTCTTCGTAGGTTGTGCTGTGGATGACTCCGACTTCCCAGCCCTCCACGGCGGCGCGGATCCCCAGGTCGGCGTCTTCGGTGACGTTGAAAGGATCCCAGCCGCCCAGCATGCGCAATCGTTCGGTGGGGAAATGATTGCTGGTCCCGCCAAGGGGGATCGGCAAACCCAGTCGGTGCAGGCCGGGGAGCATGTAGTCGAACCAGTAGGAATACTCCAGGGTGAACATGCGGGTCAGGAAGTTCTCCCTTGCGTTGAAGTAGTTCAGGGCGGCCTGGACGCATGCGAGCCGTTCTCCGCCCTTCCGGAAGGCCAGCACGGCTTTCTTCAGCTGGTCAGGTTCCGGCTGATCCTCCGCGTCGTAGATCACCAGGTAATCCCCTGTGGCGAAGAACAGGCCGATGTTGCAGGCTTTTGGTTTCGTCCGGGGCATCGCCTTTGGGATCCGGATGAAGTAGACGTTTCCGGGAGGGCGCGCGGCTTTGGCCGCCTCCAGGGTTTCCTGGTCGTCTTCCTCCAGCAGGAGGAGGATCTCCAGCTTTTCCCTCGGGTAATCCAGGCGGGCCAGATTGGCCAGCAGCGTCTGGATGACCTCGGCCTCCCGATATACCGGAACCAGGATCGTGTAGCGAGGAAGCTCTTCATCTTTCAAGGCCCGGATTTCTTCTTCCCGGATTGTGACCTCACGCTCGTAGCGAGCGCCTACCATTGAGACGGCGAATTTGAAGAGGATGCTTGCGAGGAAGAAGATGTTGATGGCGGCGTTGATGGCGATCAGGGTTGCCCGGGGGGTGATGCCCAGGGCGAGGAGGGTTCCGATGAGGAGCAGCGTCATGACCAGGAATTGGCCGGGGGTGAAAACCGTGTGGGCGGACTCCTCCGGCCGGCGGTAGTAAAGGCCATAGGTGGCGGTGGTGAGGATCTCCGTTCGGAAGGCTCGAAGCAGGATCTGCCGGATATCCCATTCAGTGGTGGCTCGGATCCGGGCGATGGGTTGTCCGAACAAGCGTTGGGCTTCTTCCAGGACGGTGGGATCCGGCCGGCGGGCAGTGGCGATCTCCAGGCCTTCTTCCAGCTGGCGGAGGGGGATCAACTGGCGGGCCAGCATCTGCTCCGGGGGGAACCGGCGGAGCAGTTCCGTATCGGGAGGCTCCCGGAGGAGATCCACAAAGGGGATTCCCCAGAGCTCGGCCAGCGTGCGGTAGAGGTCGTAGCGGCGCACCAGGCCGCGGGACAGGAGGATCTGTCCCAGCGGCTCCCGGGTGCGGGCCTGGATCTCCAGCGCCCATTCCAGATCTTCCGGGCGGAGCAGGCCGCGGGCGATGAGTGCCTCTCCCAGTCGAAGTGGGCGATGAGATGTCTGTTTCAAGATGCTCTCCGTTTTCATCTCAGAATCATACATCGAAATGTTTGTTCTCCACATCATATATGAGGCTATGTGAATCGAATGAAAGGAGGTGCGGTATGAAGGGACCGTTGAGTCTGTTCTCCGTATATTAGGCTATGCGAAACTACTTTGGCCTCCATTGCGCTGGTCATCCCAATGAGAATTATGGCTAATGACTATGCGAATCAACGGGCGCCGGAGATCGATCTTCCGCCCGGCCGGCCCAGAGAAGACAGCCCCATCCTCCCTTCCCAAACCCGGATCCGACTATCTCGCCGCATTCATCCCAGACGAAGCACGCCGGCGCTGAGCAGAAGCAGGAACCCCAGCATCAACAGATCCATGAGCAGTATCCCCAGCAGGATCAGGAGCTGAAGGGGAGTTCGCACGCCCGGGAACGCCGGCCTAGTAGAAGGCCCCTCCAAACCCAACGGCCGCTTCCGCACCACCCGGGGATACACCCAGATCAAAAACCCCAGCACCCCCACCAGCACCACCCCCAGCGTCCACGGCCAGAGCCGCTCCCACACCCCTCCCCCCACCGGCGGCAGCGGCTCCACCCGCCACCCGCTCCCCCGCACCCGCCACGCCACCGGCTCGCCCCCCACCGGCCACAGCCACACATCCCCCTGCAACCCAAACCACCCCAGCTCCCGGTCCATCCCCTCCACCCATCGACCGAGAGCCACCTCCCGCCCCCATCGCGTCAGCACCAGCACCTCCCTCCCCCGATCCTCGAAGGCCTCCAGAACCAGAAACGCGCGCCCCGGATCCACCCGGAACCTCTCCCGCCCATCTACATCCACCAACCGAAACGGACGGGGATCCAGCGGCAGATCCAGGCCCGCAAGCCCCTCCGCCTCCTCCGTGATCAGCACCAGCCCCCCGGAGGTCCGCACCGCCTCCTCCCAGGGACGCACCTCCGGACGCAGGGGACGGCGCGTTGCCTGCTGCAACAGCACCACCAGGTCCGCCGCCGCCTGAAGGGTCGACGCGTTCAGCGGACGCAGGCCCACCCCAAACGCCGGCATCAGGCTCTGCGGAAAGCGTTCGAAGCCCGGCGGCAGATCCTGCCCCCGCTGGAACTCCAGGCTCGAGCGCCCATCGATGAACACCGTGATCGGATGCGCCCCCACGCGACACTCCCCTCCCGGCGGCGTGTAATCCACCCGGACGATCACCGTGTTGTCTCGCCGCCACAACCCATCCGGAAACGCGATCCGCCGATCAAAGGCGCCGCCCGGCAGCGGCTCCGCCGCCACCAGCCCCCCGTTCAGGAAGACCAGCAGGCTCGCCGTCCCACCCTCCGGAACCGGAGTGGCGCGGCCGACGAGGCGCAGACGCACCCCTCGAACCGGGCCGCCGAGATCCGCCTGGGAGAGGAACACCCGGGCCTCCATCGGCCCCGAACCCCGCATCTGAATCTGAGGCCAGCCGAGCTCGGCCAGGGTCACCGGCCCGGATATGCCCTCCTCAGCGGGAGCGATCCGTTGCGGGCTCACCTTCGGAAACGCCATCACCTCCCCATACCGGATCACCCCCTCCGCCAACTCCACCACCCGCTCCGGCGGGGCCTGGATCTCCAGAGCCGGGAAAAGGCCTTCCGCATCGAAACGCAGACGAAGGCGGGCCTCCCCCCGGCGGATCTCGATCCGGCGACGCCAGGGATCCGCTGCGCCCGCAAAGGGCTCCTCCCCCAACCGGATGGAGACCGTCAGGGGATGCCGGCCGGCCAAACGCGCGCCGAGGGCGACCAGGCGCAAGGCCGCCGTCGCCTCTTCCGGCTCGGGATCTGCCGGAAGATTGACCTCCAGCGCGCGCAGGTCCGGTGGCCAGAACTCGGCGATCGTCCGGGGCGGCTCCAGGGATCCTTCCAGACGCACCCGCAGGTCCTCCAGCTCCACCCGCTCGCTGGAGCCCGCCGCGCAGATGTCCAGCTGCGGCGGGGGGATCAGCCGCCACACCAGCGTCAGCCGCCCCCGGGTCACCGATGCCCCCTGCAAGGAGGCCGTCCACATCTGCTCGGCCAGCCCCAGCGGGACCCAGGTCAACGTGCGCACGCCATCCCCGATCTCCAGCCGCCCCCCGTTCAGGCCGGGCGTGCTGCGCAGGCGACCGGTCAGCTCGACCGGCCGCAGGCCCTGCGGCACCGGGATCGTCACCCACTGCTCCCCGGAAGGCGCGCTCAGCACCAGAGGCTCCGAAACCCCCAGCTCCCGGAGGGAGATCTCCCATGCCGCCGGCGAACCCTCCTGAAGGGGACTCGTCGGAATCGAAAGGGAAGGGAACCGCACGAAGCCCGCCAGGGACAGCGCGAGGATCCACCGTTTGGCCGATCGCCTCCACGCGCTCATGGAATCCACCTTTCTGGAAGATGAATGCGGGCTCAGCATCCGTATTATAGCCAAACTTTCAGGCCGGACGCTGCTCTCCTCTTGTGGCGAGGGAGAAAGGCCGTCCACGAATGAGGCACGAATACACGAATGTGGATAAGCGGAGGCTCCGATTCAGCCTCGACCTTTGCGCCATCGAAGGTGGAGGTTCGGGACTAAAGCCCCTCCTACAGAAACCGTCTTTTTGTAGGAGCGGCTTCCGCCGCGACCCTTTGCGTCATCGAGAACCAGGAGCTCGGGGTTGCCGGAGCAGCCTTCATCGCAACCCTTGCGTCATCCAGGATGATGGCGGGCAGTCGCCCTGCTTGAACCCCATGGCGCGCTGTAGGACAACAACTCGCAGCGGAGCGCCCGCTTGCCCGTTTGGATTATCATGAGTGCGAGTCCCATTCTCAAGCATCAGGAGACCGGCCGATGCGGTTCGCGGAGCTGGTAGAGTATTTCGAGCGGTTGGAGGCCACGACCAAGCGCCTGGAGATGTTCGATATCCTCAGCGAGCTCTTCCGGGCGTGCGATCGGGAGGAGATCGACAAGGTGGTCTACTTCTGCCAGGAGCAGCTGCTGCCGCCCTTCCGCGGGATCGAGATCGGCATGGCGGAGAAGCTGATCCTGCGGGCGATCGCCCGGGCCACCGGGACAACGGAGGATCAGGTCGGCCGGCTGAACAAGGAGCGCGGGGATCCGGGGCTGGTGGTGGAGGAGCTGCTCCGACAGCGGGAAGCCCGCTCCGCCGGCCTGCGCGTCTCGGAGGTCTACGAGGCCCTCCTGCGCATCGCCGAGACCACCGGGGAGGGCAGCGTGGAGCGCAAGGTGGGGATGCTGGCGGAGCTCCTCCAGGCCTCCTCCCCCAAAGAGGCCCGCTACATCGCCCGCTTCGTCCTGGGGCGCCTGCGCCTGGGCGTGGGCGACCCCACCATCCTGGACGCCATGTCGAAGGCGGTGGCCGGCGATCGCAGCCTGCGCCCGGAGCTGGAGCGGGCGTATAACCTGTGCTCCGACCTCGGCCTGGTGGCCCGCACCCTCTTCGAGCAGGGCATCGAGGGGATCCGCGCCTTCCGCATCCGCGTCGGGCATCCGATCCGCCCTGCCCTGGCCGAGCGGCTCCCCAGCGCCGAGGAGATCGTCGGGAAGCTGGGCCGGTGCGCCGTCGAGGTGAAGCTGGATGGGTTCCGCTGTCAGATCCACAAGGACGGGGATCGGGTGGAGATCTTCTCCCGAAACCTGGAGCGCACCACCCCCATGTTCCCCGAGCTCATCGAAGCGGTCCGCCAGCAGATCGACGCCCGGGAGGCCATCCTGGAGGGCGAGGCGGTGGCCGTCAACGAGGAGACCGGCGAGATCTATCCTTTCCAGGTGACGGTCCAGCGCAAGCGCAAGCACGGCGTGGAGGAGATGATGCGGGAATACCCGCTGGTCCTGTTCGCCTTCGATCTCCTCTACGCCGACGGCCACGATTACACCCCGGAGCCCTACGCCGCGCGCTTCGAGGCCCTCTCCCGGCGGATCCGTCCCGACGGCCGCATCCGCCTGGTGGATCGCATCGTCACGGACGACCCGCGGGCGATCCAGCGGTTTTTCGACGAGGCCATCGCGCGGGGCATGGAGGGGATCGTGGCCAAGCGCCTGGACGCCCCCTATCAGGCGGGGGCCCGCGGGTTCCACTGGATCAAGCTCAAGCGCTCCTACAAAGGCGAGCTGACGGACACCATCGACGTCGTGGTGGTGGGTTACTTCCGGGGTCGGGGGATGCGGGCGAAGCTCGGCATCGGGGCCCTGCTGGGCGCGGTTTACGACCCCGATTCGGACACCTTCAAGACGGTGGCCAAGATCGGCAGCGGCCTCGCCGAGGAGGAATGGGTGCGGCTCCGGGAGATGCTGGATGCCATCCGCGTGGAGCACCGGCCGGCCCGCGTGGATTCGCTGCTGGAGCCCGACGTATGGGTGGAGCCCCGCTATGTGCTGACGGTGCTGGCGGACGAGATCACCCGCTCGCCGGTCCACACCTGCGGCCGGGCCGATGAGGAGCCCGGCTATGCCCTGCGCTTCCCACGGGTGGTGGGGTGGATCCGGGAGGACAAAGGCCCGGAGGACGCGACCACGGTGAAAGAGATCCTCTCCATGTTCCAGATGCAGAAGCGCGTGCAGCTGGCCGGATGATCCCGGAGCGATGCACCCTCTATGAGCGCTTCGGCTCAGTAGTCGTTCAGTGGTCGCGCGCCCAATCTCGCGATATACTTTAAGAGGAATTCACCGGTGGAAACCGGCAGGGGGGCCATCGCAACGCGCCAGGGATCGGGCGGGACGGCGGATCCCATGGCCATGGAGGCGGATTCCCGATGGAATATCCAGTCTGGGTGGTTCCCTTCCTCACGGCCCCCATGCTGATCCCCCTGGTGGCGATCCCCCATGTGATCGTTGCGCAGTTCGCCGTCGGGGGCGGCTTCCTCCTGGCGGACGGCGTGACGTGGGCCTACCGGCATCGTCGGGCGGACGTCCTGGCTTACCTGCGGGATCTCGCCCGCTTCTTCGTGCTGCTCACGATTGTCTTCGGGGCCGTCACCGGGGTGGGCATCTGGTGGACCATCGGGCTCACCGCGCCGGAGAGCACCAGCGCCCTCATCCACGTCTTCGTCTTCGGCTGGGCGACCGAATGGGTGGTCTTCGTCCTGGAGATCGTCTCCGCCTTCGCCTTTTATTACCTCTGGGATCGGCTGCGGCCCCGGGAGCATATGGCGATGGGCTGGGTCTACGCCGCATCGGCCTGGCTCAGCCTGGTGCTCATCACCGGGATCACCTCCTTCATGCTCACGACGGGCCGCTGGACCCCGGAGCGGGATTTCTTCACGGCCTTCTTCAACCCGTCGTTCCTGCCCCAGGTGCTGATCCGGACCGGTGGGTCGCTGGCCATCGCCGCCTTGTGGATTGGGGTGCACCTCTCCCTTCGGGCCCCGGAGCCCTTGCGGGAGGAGATGATCCCCCGCTTCTCCCGCTGGGCCATGGCGGGCATGGCGCTCATCCTGATCGGCGGGCTCGGCTACTTCGCCGTGCTGCCGGATCACGCGCGGCTGAACATGGTCCGGGCGCCGCTGCTGCTGATCATGACCGCTTTGAATTTCGGAGCCACGCTGATCGCCCTGGCCGCCTTCGGCCTGGGCCACCTGCGGGGCGGCCGCTGGATCAACCCGCCGGAGGCGCTGCTGATGCTCCTCATCGGGGCGGTGGCCATCACCAGCGGGGAGTTCCTCCGGGAAGGAGCGCGCAAACCGTATCGCATTGAGGGCTATATTTTCTCCCCGGGCGTCCGCGTCGCAGAGGTCCCCACGCTGCAACGGGATGGCCTCATCGCCCATTCCCCCTGGCTGCAACAGTATCTGCAGGAGAACCTGGGGTTGCCGGAGGAGGCCCTGGGGGATCCGGCCCGCCTTCCGGAGCCCCAGAAGGTTCAGGTCGGGGAGGCCCTTTACAACTATCATTGCGCCGCGTGTCACGCCCTGGATGGCTACAACGGGATGCGCCCTCTGATCCAGCCCTGGACCCCGGAGATCATCGCCGATGCCGTCCGGCATCTGCATCGGACCAACCCGGCCATGCCGCCGTGGCTGGGGAACGAAGCGGAGCGGGAGGCCCTGATCGCTTATCTTGTCGCGTTGCAGAAAGGAGGGCCGTGATGCCCCCCATCCCGAAGCCTGATCCCCTGGGGATGCCGATCCCGGCGGTTTACCTGTTCGCCCTCAAGGTCTTCGGCTTTTTCCTGCACATGGCCTTCATGCAGCTCTGGCTCGCCGGGTTGCCGGTCGCGGTGGCCCTCTGGCGGTTCCGCCCCTATGTCGCGGAGCGCCTGATCGCCGCCATGCCCTTCGCCATGGCCTTCGGGATCAACGCCGGGATCGTCCCGTTGCTCTTCCTGCAGACCCTCTATCCTCAGTTCTTCTACCCGGCCACCATCCTGCAGGCCTGGTTCTGGTTCCTGATCATCCCGCTGCTCCTCATCGCTTACACCGCGGTTTACCTGGCGGCCTTCGGGCGCTGGCGGGTGCTCGCCAGCCTGATCGCTGCCCTCCTGCTGACGTGGATTGGCGCCCAGTTCGCCGCAGCCATGACGCTGACCGCCCGGCCCGAAGGATGGATGGGGATCTTCCGCGCCACGGCGACGGGGGGCGCCGTCCATGGATTTGCCCTCGCCCTGGATCGGGAGGCGCTTCTCCGGCTGGGGCTGATGGCGGGGATGGCCTTCGGCACGGTGGCGGCCTTCCTGGCCGGGCTCGCCGGGTTCGGACGTCGGGATCCGGAGCTCGCGGCCCAGGTCCGGCCGCTGGTTCCCTTGTTGTATATCATCGGCCTGGGGCTCTTCGGCCTGGCCGGGAGCCTTTACGCGCCGACGGTGGCGGATCGGCTGCCGGCGGCATTGCAGCGGGCGGCGGCCTTCAGCATGCCCCTTGCGACCCTGCTCGCCGGGCTCTATGGGGTCCGTCCGGGTCGTGGGACAGCAGGGGCCCTGGTCCTTGCGCAGCTCGGCGTGCTCCTGAGCAACGCCATCGCTCGGCAAGTTGTCCAGGCTACGGAGATCGGCCGGTGGGTGGATTTGGGGCAGGTTCCCGTGCGGGGGGAGTGGGGGAGCGTGGCCCTCTTCCTGATCACCCTCCTCCTGGGGCTCGGCGTCCTGGCCTGGATCCTCCGCACGGCCTGGGTTCGGACGCGGGAGGCTCCTTAATCCAGACCTCGTCAATGGGCTGGGGGGGGAGCCTGTAGACTCCCCCCCAGCTTGTTTGCATCCGCTACGGCGTCACGATTGGGCAGCCGGCCCCGGTGCAGACGATGCGGCCCTGGATGGCCGGGGCCACCGGGCTGGTTCGCTGCACGACCGGATCGCCCTCACGGCGCGATCCCGAACCACGCCAGAAAGCCAAGGGAATCCGGGATGTCCGTCCGGTAGGCGAAGGCGGCGCCCTTGCAGTTGGCGTTGAGGACGAAGGAGTTGACCCCGACGATCACCTCCTTCCCATCCTCCGCGCGGTGGAGCACCGGCCCGCCGGAGTCGCCGAAGCAGGTGCCCGCCCGGCCCCACGCCCTTCCCCAGGCTGTTGGAGTAGTGGAGGTTGTAGCCATCGGTGAGGGCGCTGCGGAGGTTGACCAGGCTCACCGTCCCCACATAGCGGGTGCGCTCCCCGAGGAGCACCGGCTTCACCAGCTGCAGGCCGTAGCCCACCACGGTGAACTGCACATCCTGCAGCCCCCGCCGGGTGGCCAGGCGGTCCAGGTAGCCCTGGGGAGCGATGTGGCCGTATTGTCCCTGCGTCGCCTCCGCCGGGAGGGGCTCATCGAACGTCACCACCCCGATGTCATGGGTGTTCGGGATGGTCAGATAACCGGTCCACCCCGGGTGGGCATGGGGGGTCCCCTAGAAGCCGCCGGCGCATGGATAGCCGGTGAAAGAGCCCTCGCAGGATGTCCCAGGCATCCAGTTGGGGTCCCGTGCGATCGGCCCCGGATCGAACCAGACCTGGGCGTAGGAGGGGGCGAAGCCGAGCTCGGGGTCGAAGCCGGTGCAATGGCCGGCCGTCAGCAGCACCGTGGGCGAGACCAGGGCCCCGGTGCAGCGCCAGAGGGGAACCTTGTGTTCATCATAGAAGACCACGAGGCCCACGTAGGGGTGGCCATCTCCATCCGGCTGGCCGTATTGCACGGCCGCAGCGGGGGCCGCACGGAGCAGCCCCACTATCCCCAGGACCAGCGTTAGGATCAACAGGATCCGGAACCGCATGGGAACCTCCTCCCACAGGGTTTGGGAACGGCAGGTATGGACGGAAGCCAGACGGTCCTTCGCGGCGGGCTCCGCCGCGACGCTTCCCTGCCTCTTATGGGGCGATGGCCTTGAAACGCTCCCAGGGGATCAGCACCCAGGTCTCGGTGGTGGCGTGGCCCAGGGTGCGGATCACCGCGCTGGCCCGGGCCGCCACCTCCTCGTTGGGCGCCTCGATGATGTCCAGGTAATCGCACGGCCCGAGGACGGCGTAGCTGGCTACCCATCGGGCCTCCGGGACCTGAGCCTGGAGGGCCTCGCTCACCTTCGCCCCCAGCTCCTGGATCGCCCCCGGGCGGGCGAGGGCTTCCGGCGAGAGCCGCGTGAGAATGGCATAAAGGGTCATCCCGCGCCTCCTCCCGAAAGGGGGGAGGAGAAGGAGCGATCCCCTCCCCCGGCACGCGACAGGCCTCACGGCCCCACGATCGCGAAGAAGATGTCCGAATCCGTCTTGCCCGGCTGCACACCGGTCCAGACCGGGAAGGAGAAGCCGCGGAAGTCGATGGCCAGGCCGTTGTAATCCCCGATGAAGCGGCCGGTCCCGAAGAAGGCATCATCGAAGTTCGAGGGGAAGTCCGAAACCTGGATCTCCGTCCAGGTCTGGCCGCCGTCCCATGAGCGGGCCAGGAAGGTGTGAGCGCGCTTGTTGCCCGGGTCGTCCCGCCGGTCGTAGAAGACCACGTCCACCCGGCCGTCGGGCGCCACCGCCACCCACGGGAACCACTGGTCCCGGTCGTTGCCCTCCGGGTCTTGGTTCACCCGGACCGGCGGGCTCCAGGTGCGGCCGCCGTCGGTGGACTTGCTGAGGAAAACATCGGTGTCCGTAGCCTTGCCTGCCGGGCATGGATACCCGTCCTCCCGGCTGCCGACGAAGGTCGGGAAGGGGAACTCCCCGGCATGGCGGCGGTTGTCCGACCAGACCAGATAGAGATGGCCTGTGCGGGGATCGACCGCGATGTTGCCCGCGGAGTTCACGCGGAAGTTGCTGTTGCACAGGGTCTGGCGACCGTCCTGGTTGATGGGGTAATCGTTCAGCCCGTCGAAGAGATCCGCCACCTTAAAGGGACCTTCGATCTGGAAGGTGTTGGGGTTCACCCGGACCACCAGATACTGGTTGCGGAAGCCGTCGGCGGCGCCCCGGAATTGCTCGTTCTCAAAGGCGACCACCAGGGTGCCGTCGGGCATCACCACCGGGATGGAGAACTGGTTCTCATCACACTCCCCGGGCGGCCCGGAGACCTGGGTGCGGCAGAGCTCGGGATTGGACCCGCTGATCTCGATGGGGTCGGAGAAGGTGAGGCCGTTGTCGTCCGAGTAGGCCATCATAATGGGGGACTCTTTATACTGGCCGTTGGCGAAGAAGAACCGCGTCCAGGTCACATAGATCCGCCCGTCGTGGGGGCCGCCGGTGTTGTCCACCGCGATGAACTCCTTGTCGTGGAACACCGTGCAGTTCTGGGCGCTGTCGGAGTAGACCACGGTGAAGAGTCCCTTCGGGGGGAGGAGGGGCGGGACGACGGGGCGGGTCCAGGTGCGGCCGTTGTCCAGGGAGCGGTAGACGAAGACCCCGTTCTCGCAGAAGGTGCTGCTGAAGCCGAGGGAGGCCATGTAGACCACCGGCTGCCGCCTCGAGCCGCGGGTGAAGCCGTAGGCGAGGGCCGGGTCCCCGGTCCCGATGGGCGCTTCGAGGAGGAACTGGGAGCCGGAGCCGCCCTTGCCGAAGAGGAGCGGGAAGGGCGGGAAGTAGTTCACGCCCTCGCTGCTGTAAACGCCGGTGCCGATGGGAACGCCGATGCCGTAATCGTTGGCACCGATCACCCAGGTGTTGGTGAGGGTGGGATGGGTGGCGATCGTGGTTTCATTCTGCGGGCGGCGATTCCAGTCGGCGTTGGCCTGGAGGGCGGCAGGGGAGAGGGCTTCGAGGGCTGCCTGTTGCGCCTCCCAGCGGATCAGCTCCGCCAGGTCCTCCACGCCCAGCTCGTTCTCCTGGGCGAAGCGCGAGAACAGGGCAGGCTGTGAAAGCGGCGGTCCTTTCCGAGGGGGCACAACGGGCGCAGCGCTCGAGCGGGGGCTGAAACTCAGGGCCAGCAGCAGGGCCATCAGGCCCGCACCCATCCAGCGACGGAGGACCATGGATCCCTCCTTATCACAGGATTCGGGGATCCTGCCATCGCGCCCTTCGCAGCCTAATTATATCTCGATCTCGCAACTCATGGGTTCGAAAACGGTCAAAAATGGTTAATTTATTTTAACCTTACTAGTGAGACTTCATGCGGGATTCACGAAAACCGAAGCGCTGCAGCGCCTGGGAGTCGCCGGTGGGGCGGATCCCCAAGGTCCGCCCCACCGTTGAGGTTCCTCTCAGGGGAGGTGCTTCAGCACATAGAGCCCGAAGTTGATATCGCTGGCCAGGATCGTATCCCCACCGACCCACACGCCCCAGACGAAGGGGAAGGCGAAACCAGGAAGGAAGAAGTTGAAGGGATCTGGATGGGGCGGCGGGACAAAGAAGGCGATCTCCCGCGGTGCCGCCGGCCGGGAGAGATCCACCACCCGCACCCCATCGCTATACCAGGAGAGATAGAGGGTGCGACCGCGGACGAAGGGGTTGTGCACGGAGAAGAACCCATCCGTGCGGGTGGAACGAGCGTTCTCCGTCGCGAAAGTGGCGATCTCCACCGGGCGCGTGGGATCCGAGATATCGATGATCCGGGTATAGCCCCAACCGTCTTCAATGCCCGATGGCCCAAGCGGGGTGAAATCCTCGTCGTTCACGATCGCCAGCCGGTTGCCCGGGACCGGGATAGCGGAGTGGTCGTTGCCCTCCTCATGAGGCCGGTAGAAAGTTCGCCCCAGGAACCGCGGGTTCGCCGGATCCGTGATGTCCAGCAACACCATCCCGGTATCCCAGTAAGAGAGAAACGCCACGGTCCCCGTCTGATCCGCCCACACGCTATGGAGGAAACTGATGCGGGGGATCGGACCCGGTTGGATCGGCGGGATGCCCAGATCGGTGAACGCCCCCCACTGGGAGACCAGGACCGGATTGCGGGGATCCGTGACATCGACCAGCTTGAAATCAAGGCCCCGATGGGTCATGCCGGCGAAGAATGTATCCTGCTCCGCAAAGGGATCCGCCAGGAGGGCGTAGGCTCGCTCGCCCCGCTGGAAGAGGAACATCTCATGGACCCCACGGCCGAACTGGCCTTCCCCCACACTGAAGAAAGCCAGATGCTGAGGGTTACGCGGATCCGTGACATCCCAGAGGTCCAACCCGCCCTCCACGCCCCGTCCGAAGGGCACACAACGCTGAATCCCCACAGCCAGCAGATCGCCGTGGAAGAACCGCGTGTTGATTCGAGCCACCACCATGTCCTCAGAGGAGGTTCCCGGGCGACCCGGAGCGGTGGCCACCCATCGAGGGTTCGCCGGGTCGGAAAGATCGATGATCTTCACCCCCGTAGCCGGACATGTGTCCGGCCGGGCGGCAGTGCCCCAGGTCCCCACATAGGCAAAATCCTCATGGCCCCATACATCCACATTGAACCCGCCGAGGTTCAGCTGGCCCACCAAGCGGAGGTTACGGATGCGAGGGGCGCGCTCGAACGCGGGAGGAGTCCCTGAAGCGATGAGCCGGGCGTTGGCCTCCAGCAACCCCTGATCGGGATCAAACGCTGGAAAGACCCGATGATCGATCTGCCCCCGGATCTCTCCGGTGGCCATATCCCCAGGCCCTGTGTTCTTCGGCTCTACGCCATCGTCCGTATGCACGTTCACATAGGCGTTGCCGCTGGCCATCGCCTCGAGCAAGTCATGAAGGGATTTCCCGGCCAGCGGACCCGTCAGGTGGGCCGCGGTGATCGTCCCTTCCGCCAGCACGCCGTCGAAACGGCCCCCGCCCGGCGGCACCGGCCCGAAGAGAAAGACCACCACCGGGCCGTTGACCCCGCGTGCGCCCAGGTGGATGTGGGCCGTGAACACGTTGTGGATGTTGGCGACGATCAGCTTGTAAAGGTCTATCTGACCAAAAGACGAGGCGGAGTCTAAATCTAAATGACAAAAAACCCGGGGTGGCGGAGGGGCCACCCCGGGCGAGCGATGCGGTTCCCTCAGAGACGCTCTCAAGGGGCCTGCTCGCGCGGCCCCCGCCGGGCCAGGGCCTCCCGGAGCCAGCGCCCCGCGCGGCCGATGCTGGCCCCCAGGGCCGGGCCCACCAGGGCCACCGGCACGCCCGCCGGATCCGGGAGGCCGGGCAGGCTCAGATAGAAGGCGCTCAGGGTCAGCAGATCCAGGTAATACTTGAACCCCCACCCCAGGTCCGGAAGGCCCCAGGGGAAGGAAACCCCATACGCCCAGTAGAAGAGCAACACCTGGAAGGCGAAGAGCAGGGCGATCCCCCCATACGCCCGCAGGATCCCTTCCCAGGCCTCCCCCCAGCGACGTCCTTTCCAGATCCCAAGAAGCAACGCCACCGCCATCAGGCCCAGCAGGGCATCCAGCACCCGGGCCATGAAGAAGGCCTCGATCTGGGCCTCGGTGTTGAGCACCGAGAGGGACCATCGGTATCCGCGCCCGAAGTAGAGCCCCCACACGATCCCCAGGAAGAGCAGCGCCCCTGTTAGGATCCCGGCGCGATGGGGCGGTCGGAACAGAAGGGCCGCCCCGATGGCGATCAGCGCCAGGCCGAGGAGGGCCACGGGAGCCCGCCTCAGGCGATCTCGCGCCAACTGCTCCCCATACGCCTGAGCCAGCGCCCGGGCCGCCGCCTCATCGAAAGCGCGGAGATCCGCCGCCGCGACCACCTCCGGGAAGGAGGTCGGCGGCCGTCCCAGGACCGCCTCCACCCGATGGATCAGGGCGGCCCGCTGTCCCGCGGAGGCCCGAGCGATGGCGTCCAGGGCTTCTGAAGGCCCTTCCAGCGCTTCCGGCAGCGGACGCCCCATCGCATGCGTCGGGATCGGAACGCCCAGCAGGGCCGCCACCGTGGGCGCGATGTCCGCCTGGGTCCCCTGCCCTTCCACGCCCGCCCGGATCCCTTTCCCGACCATCACCAGGGGCACCTCTTTGACGATGGGCTCCCAGCCGCCGTGGCCGCCCGTGTCGATATGGCCGTGATCGGTGGTCACGATCAGGGTCTCGCGGCTCAGGTCCATCGCCGCCGCCACCCGGGCCAGCCGCTCATCCGTCCGCCGGACCATCTCCCGGTAGGCGGGGGAAGCGCCCCCGAAGGCGTGGCCGTATTCGTCCGGTCCGGCGAAGTAGATGAGGACCAGACGGGCTTGCGGGTCCCGCAGCAGGTCCAGCCCGCGGGCCAGGAGCGCTTCATCCAGGCGATCGACCTCCTCGGGGCGATCCAGGGGCACATCGGGCACCTCCAGGCGATCGAACCAGGGGCCGAAGAGCTCCTTCCATCCGCCCGTGCCGGCCCCCACCACCCGAAGGCCCGCCCCGTGAGCCTCCCGGAAGATGGAGTCCACCGGGACCGGGCCCTGGAACCAGTTCGTGGTGACCCCGCTGAGTCCCTGCCAGGCCCCGCTGCCGATGACCGTCCACCCCGGATACGAGAGGGAGGGCTCGCCGGTCCGGACGATGTAGCGAGCCCCCTGCGCGGCCAGCCGGTTCAGGGTCGGCATGGCCGCGGCCGCCGTGTCCCGGCGCAGGCCATCGATGACCACCAGGACCACCCGTTCGGTCAGGGGTGGCGTGGAGGGCGGCGCGGGAAGGTCCGCCGCGAGGTAGGGGCTTCGATACGCCACCACGCTGTTCCAGGAGAACAACGCCAACCGAACGCTGCCCCAGCCCATCAGGCTCAGGATCAGGATGAGGGAAAGCCACCCAAGCGCCCGCCGGCCCATGACCATCCTCCTCGTGGCGGATCTCCTTCGACGTCATCTCCTTCTATAATAGAGGCGATCTTTCGCCATTGCGGATCCGCAGGATACGAAACCCGAAGGGAGCGTGTCCCGCTTTTGAAAGGAGGCGGCCCATGGTGTTCGATGTGGTGCTGGTGCTGGGCGCGCTGGCCAGCGGTTACATGGGAGGGCATAGAGGGCTGATCAAGCAGGCCCTCAGCCTGGCTTTCGTCTACTTCTCGCTTCTGTTCGCCGTGAGCCTTCAGGAGACGCTGGTGGGCGCCTTCGCGCGCGCCGTGGGAGTGGTCACCGTCGATACCGCCATTTTCTTTTACATCGTCCTCTTCCTGATCTCCTACATCCTCCTGGAGATCGTAAGCTTCATCTCCTACCGGGCGACGCGGATCCTCTTCCTGGGGTTTCTGGATCCCGTCCTGGGAGGCGTGCTGGGGGTCATCTGGTGGTTGGTCTTCGTGGGGGCGGTCCTGACGATGATCTTTTACAGCCTGACGGTGCCGTGGACCTGGCGGCTGGCCCCGATCGCGGCTGCCCTGCGGGGGGACTTCGAGGCTTCCAGCACGCTGCCGATCCTGGCGACGCTGTTTAAGACCTACGCCATCGCCCCGCTCCGGCTGGCCATGAACCCGCTGCCGGCGATCCTGACGGGATGGCCTTGAAGGAGAAGCCGGAGCGGATCTGGAGGAGCGATGTGGGCCGTCGAGCTCCGCTGGGTGGTTGTGTTCCTGGCCCTCTATACTGCCGCAGTCTTCTTCCTCGGCCGATGGCACGCCCGCCGCTCCGGATTTCGCTTTCCCCTGGATCCTGCCCCTCTGGGCGTCCTCCGATTGAGCCCGGATCTCCGCTACACGGAGGCCAACCCGGCCGCCCGGCAGATCCTGGGGCTGAACGCCCCCCAGGGGAGGCTCCCCGAAGCCGGCTGGCGCGCTTTGCTGGAGGAGGACCTTCAAGCCGGGCGGGCCACGGGAGTCGGCCGATCCCGCCTGGTCTCCCTGGCCGGGGAGCGCGCCCTGCGCTGGTGGGTGGTGCCGGAACCGTCCGGCGCGTGGCTGTTTGTAATAGGAGACCGGGGGGCCTATTCCGGATTTCAGTCGATGCGGCGGCTCCTGGCCGGGCTGGCCCATGAGCTCCGCACGCCTCTGGCCACCCTGCTCACCCACCTGCAGTTCCTCCAGCTCCCAGCCGTCGCTCCGGAAATCCGATCCCAGTCCCTTCGCATCCTCGAGGAAGAGACCCGCCGGATGATCCGGATGGTCCACGCCGTCCTGGACCTGGGTCAGCTGAGCAGCGGGGAACCCCTGGCTCTCCGCCCCCTTTCCATCGCCACGGTGGCCGAAGCGGCCGTGGCGGAGAAGCTCCCCGAGGCCCAGGCCCGCCAGCAATCTCTGAGCCTGGAGATTGAAGAAGAGTTGCCCGAAGTCTGGGGGGATGCGGATCGCTTGAAGCAGGTTTTCCTGAATCTGCTGGATAACGCCATCCGCTACAGCCGCCCCGGAGATCGCATCGCGGTGATCCTCCGACCCGTCCCCGAAGGGGTGCAGTGCGAGGTGATCGACACCGGTCCCGGGATCCCCCCGGAGCATCTTCCCTACATCACCGAGCCGTTCTATCGCGGGGAGGCCCCGGAGGCGACAGGGGCCGGGCTGGGATTGGCCATCGTGGCCGAGATCCTGCGCCATCACCAGGCCCATCTGGAGATCGAGAGCCGGACGGAAGGAGAGACCGGGACATGCGTTCGCTTCGTCCTGCCCGCAACGAAAGCGGTCTGAGAACGAAGTGGGCGCCTTCTCTTCGCCGCCTGGGAGGAGCCGTGCTCCTGCTCGGCCTGCTGCTGGCCCTGGGGATCGTGGCCCCTTCCGGCCAGGTGATCCTCCGCCTGGGCCCGGCCTCCGACGCGCCCTGGCCTCGCTTCTCCGTTTACCCTCCCTCCCCGCGCCCCGACGATGTGGTCCGGGTGGAGGTGATCGATCGCATCCCGTGGGGTTACATCCTGCTCACCGTGAACGGCGAGCCGGCGGCCCTGGAGCAGATCGAAGCGATGCCGGCATCCGGGATCTGGCGCTGGCGCTGGCGGTTCCGGATGCCGGCGGAAGCGGTGGAGCTCGCCTTTTATCGAGACTGCCACGAAGGATGCCGACTGCGGGGGCGCCTGGCGCTGGGCGATCTGGAGCCCACCCCGGCATCTCCTCCCCTGCCCACCAAACTGGGACTGGTCTTCCCCCATCCCGAGCGGGACTGGAAAGGGCGCGCTGGATGGGCCGTGGAGCTGACCTACGCGCAACGAGCGGAGGACCCGGATTGGGGGATCAACGCCCTGGCTGCCCGCGTCGCCCGGCATCAGCGCCGCGGCCTGCGGGTCCTGGTGCGGGTGGATTACGACCGGGGGCAGACCCTTCCCCCTCCCGGGGATCTGGAAGGGCTGGCGCGCTATCTGCGCTATCTGGAGCGCCTGGGCCGGGACGAACGGCTTCAGGGGGTCTACGCCTATTTTCTGGGGAGCGGCCCCAACGAGGCCCTGAGCAACCGCCTGAGCCCGGATCGCCCGATCTCCCCGGCCTGGTATGCTCGGGTCTTCAACGGCTACGGCGAATCGCCCACCCGCATCGATCACGCGGTGGCGGTCCTCCGGGCGGCAAATCCCCGGGCGCGCCTGCTCATAGGGCCGGTGCGGCCCTTCGTCCGGGATCAGGATGGCGAGCGGCGGAGCCGGGTGGACGTCCCCTGGCTGAACTATTTCAACACCCTGGTGGCCTTCATCGATGAGGCCGCACGGGCGAGGGCGGCGATGGGGCAGTGGAACCCCGGGCCGGATGGCTTCGCCCTGCACGTGCCTGGCCGGCCGGAGGCGGCCCGCGCCGCGGGCTATCCGGAGGCAGAGGAGCTGCGTCTGGACCTTCGGGACGCCATGGGGGCGCGGGTCGGATTCCAGGCGCTGTATGACTGGCTGGAGATCATCAATGCATATCCCTCGACCCGCGGGCGGCCTGTTTACATCACATCGTCCAACACCTACACACCGGATGAAGGCGTTCCCCCGGCGCACAACTACCCGCGGGGATGGTTGACGGCGGCATGGTCCGTGGTCGCGGGGGAGCCCCAGGTGGAGGCCTTCTGCTGGTTTCTGGACTGGGATCCCCAGTGGGAGGATTTCAGCCTGTGGCAGGGGAAAGGACGCCTGCGGGATGCGGCCGCGGAGTTCGAAGCCCTGCTGGGCCGTGAGCCATAGGGGAAGCGCGTAAAGCGGTGGGGAGGGCCATGGGCGAGGCTCCGGCGATGGCGGATGGGTGCAGGATGCCGGATTCCCCCTATCATGTCCCGTAAAGCTCGGATCTGAGGGGCCGGGATGACGCCACGCATGTCCTATCCGCCGATCGCTTTGATTCTCTTCGGCGCCAGCGGCGACCTGGTCTGGCGCAAGCTGGCCCCCGCCCTCTTCGATCTCTACGGCGACGGCTGGCTGCCGGAGCGCTGGATGGTGCTCGGCGTCGGGCGGAGCCCGCTGGACGACGGATCCTTCCGCGCCTGCCTCCTGGACGGCGTCCGCCGCTTCGCCCGTCACCGCCCCGACGAGCCCCTCTGGAGCGGCTTCGCTGACCGGCTCTTCTACCTCCAGGGGGATTACGAGGACCCCGCCCTCTACACGGCGCTGCGCCAGCGGCTCGAGGCCCTGGGCGATGAGATGGCCCAGCACGTTTTTTATCTGGCGGTGCCCCCCGGCGTCACGGAGACCATCGTGGACCACCTCAGCGCGGCCGGCCTGGTGCAGGACCGCCGGCGCCACCGGGTGGTGATCGAGAAACCCTTCGGTCGTGATCTCCCCTCCGCCCGCCGGCTCAACGCCCGCCTGCGGCAGTTCCTGGAAGAGGATCAGATCTACCGCCTGGACCACTACCTGGGCAAGGACACGGTCCAGAACATCCTGGCCCTGCGCTTCGCCAACGCCTTCTTCGAGCCGGTGTGGAACCGCCAGTATATCGACCACGTGCAGATCACCGTCGCCGAGACGGTGGGGGTCGAACACCGAGGCGGCTACTACGACCAGACCGGCGCCCTCCGCGACATGGTCCAGAGCCACCTGCTGCAGATCCTTTGCCTGATCGCCATGGAGCCCCCCGTCTCCCTCACGCCGGAGGAGATCCATCACAAGAAGCTCGAGGTGCTGCGGGCCATCCGCCCCATCCCTCCGGATCAGGTCCACCTCTACGCGGTGCGCGGCCAGTATGGACGGGGCCGCCTGGCCGGGGAGGAGATCCCGGCCTATCGGGAGGAGCCCGGCGTGGATCCCCAATCGAACACCGAAACCTACGCGGCCCTGAAGCTCTTCATCGACAACTGGCGCTGGCAGGGAGTGCCCTTCTACCTGCGCACCGGCAAGCGCCTGCCGGTCCGGGCTTCGGAGGTCTCCATCACCTTCCGGCCGGTTCCCCACCGGGCGTTCCCGGAGTCCGCCGTCCGCTCCTGGCAGCCCAACCGCCTGATCCTGCGCCTGCAACCGGCGGAGGGCGTCCTCTTCCGCTTCCAGGCCAAGATCCCGGGGCCGGTGATGCGCCTCCAGCCGGTGGATATGCACTTTCTCTACGAGGAGATGTTCGGGAGCCGCCCGCCCGAGGCCTACGAGACCCTGCTCCTGGATCTCATCCGGGGGGACACCACCCAATCCCTGGACGCCGCCTGGGTGGAGGCGGCCTGGGAGGTGATCCAGCCCATCCTGGAGGCCTGGTCCGCCCAGCCCCCCGCGGACTTCCCGAACTATCCAGCCGGCACGTGGGGCCCCTCGGCCGCGGAGGCCCTCATCGCCCGCGACGGTCGATCCTGGGATCTCCCCACCATCCTGGAGGCCGATGGAGCGACATCGAAATGATCCGCATCTTCGCCGATGCGGAAGCGCTCAGCGAGGCGGCGGCGGCCCTCTTCGTCCGCGCCGCGCAACGGGCTGTTCGAAACACCGGACGGTTCGTCGTCGCCCTCTCCGGCGGGCAGACCCCACGCCGGACTTACGAACGGCTGGCCTGCCCGGAATGCCGCGATGCGGTCCCCTGGGAGGCCGTGCACGTCTTCTGGGGCGACGAGCGATGCGTCCCCTTCGAGGATCCGCGCCGCAACGCCCGGATGGCCCACGAGGCCCTCCTGCGCCACGTCCCCATCCCCGCCCATCAGGTCCATCCGATCCCGTGCGAGGGGGACCCGGAGACGGCCGCCGTCCGCTATGAGGCGCTTTTGCGATCGTTCTTCAGGGAAGCGCCCCCGCGCTTCGATCTGGTTTTCCTGGGCCTGGGGGAGGACGGCCACACGGCCTCCCTGTTCCCCTCTCATCCGGCGGTGACGGAGCTGAGGCGCTGGGTGGCCGCCGTGCCAGAAGCGGATCCACCGCGGGTGACCCTGACGCTGCCGATCCTGAACCAGGCGCGTCGGGTGGTCTTCCTGGTGACCGGGGCGCGCAAGGCGAGGATCATGCGGGAGGTGCTTCAGGAGCCCCCCGATCCCCTCCGCCGGCCCGCCCAGGGGGTCCGCCCGGGGCCGGGCCGCGTGCTGTGGCTGGTGGACGCAGCGGCCGCGTCGGAGCTCCTCCCATCGCAGTGAGCGGGAAAAAGGCCCCGCCTTCCGAGCCGCTCCGGGAAGGGACGGATCAGCGGGGGAAAGCCAGCGGGTCATGCAAGGAAGGAACAGGCGAAGACCCCGAACCTCCCGTGGTGAAGCGGAACCGATAAGGGCGCTCACCCCATCGGAAGATCCGCACCTCCACCGGGGCCTGAGGGCGCAGAGGAAACTCCGGATCGAAAGAGAGCTCCATGTCCTGCCAGCGCGTGATGCCCGGGATCGTTTCCCCGGTATCCGCATATCGAACGGAGATCCCACCTCCGCCTCCGGATCCGAAGAGGAGCTCCCGGATCCGCCCGCCCCGCGGAGGGCCGAGCTCCACCACGATGACGATATCCGGAGGCACTTCGCGCGCCCCAGCCGGGGGGACGGTTCGAAGGACCGGCATGGTGGTCATCCACCCGACGAAGGCCCCCAGCAGGAGGAGGGGGAGAGCCGGCGCGATGCCGGCTCGAAGGAACGCCTTCCCTCGCCCGGGGGACTCCTGGAGGATCCACTCCCACACGGCTCGAAACCCTGCCGTCAGACCGGCGGCTCCGGCCACCCCATATAGGAGCAGCAACGCCCCGGCCGTCCGGTGGGCGAAGATCGTGCTCGGGCCAGGGGTTAACCCTCGTCCCCATCCGGATAAGGCTCCGATCATCCAGACCACCGGGCCCAGCCACAACCCGGCGAAGAGGAGGAAGGCGCTCCGCCAGAACCAGCGGGACCAGGGACCGTGGGCGTGTTCCAGGCCCCGCGCTGCCAGCACCCAGCCGAGGAGCCCAAACAGCATCCGCATCAGCACCCACAGAGGAGAGAAGAACAGGAGCGGGTCATCCGGATCCCCTATCGCCGGAGGCCAGAGCGCTGTCCCGATCAACGCCGCCCCGCCCAGGACGGCCGCGCCGGCGGGGGAGACCGGCCACAGCGCCCGCCACCGGCGGGTTCGAATCCATCGAAATCCTTCGATGAAAGATGGAAGGAGGATCAACGGAGCCAGCCGGTGGATCCACGTGAGCAGCGCGCCAGCCCAGTAGATCGTCGGCCACCATGCATCGGGGACCACCTGATCGGGATCCACCCACGGCTGGACGGATCCGGCGGCCGGCAATCCATCGCCCCCGGGCGTCAGAAGATCCGCCGCGATCGCGGTCGGGAACCACAGGAAGAGCGCGTAGGCCTCCCAGGGGAAGCGCGGGGGCTCTTCCGCATCCCTGGGGAGGACCGCGAGGGCGGCGAGGGCCGGCATCGGAGCGATCAGGGCCCATCCGGCCAGGGCGAGGCCTCCCCATAACGCGGCTTCAAAGGGTTGACAACTGCTGGCGATTTTATTATCATTCATTTCAGCCATGAAGCTCTCGGATTGGGCTCGTCAGCAGGGGATCAGCTATATCACCGCCTGGCGGTGGTTTCGGGCGGGGAA